>Ga0172367_10000535_pt1 | contig 58338 bp, 58 predicted proteins | sample Lak10m_FD_114542 | JGI IMG/M metagenome (GOLD analysis project Ga0172367, IMG submission 114542) | Freshwater microbial communities from Kabuno Bay, South-Kivu, Congo - kab_022012_10m | ecosystem: Environmental > Aquatic > Freshwater > Lake | place: Democratic Republic of the Congo: South-Kivu... | reverse complement strand
GAAAAGACAAGGATGGAAAAAAGGTGGGGAAAATAAAAATGGACCTATGGGAGTTGCCTGCCATAGATCCATCTATATTGAGCTCAGCAAAAGAATTTGCTGAGCGTCACGTTTGGCTCCCCATCGCGGACTCGAACCACGGACAAGGTGATTAACAGTCACCTGCTCTACCAACTGAGCTAATGGGGAATACAACGCACTATGTGGTAGTGAAGTGCGTTAAAAATTGATTATCAAATTCTGCGTGAAGCTCAAAAAGTGTCCCACTTTCTACCATGAGCTTTGGAATAAAGTCAACCAAAAATTGTGTAGCAGTAAAATTATTGCTTCAAAAATCTTGTTGGCTGAGATCGAACTACCCTGTCTGCAGAGCCGCATCGCGGCTTTCGACATCGCACTCCATTTCAAGGCGATGGTCATGCAGAGCTTTGGCAAGTCGTTCATCTGACAGCGCCAGGATTTGTACGGCGAACAGTCCGGCATTCTTTGCGCCAGCTTTACCAATTGCCATGCTGGCAACCGGTATGCCTGCCGGCATCTGTACGGTGGCGTAGAGTGCATCAACTCCGTTTAAGGCTCCACCCGGCATAGGAACGCCAATAACCGGCAGGATCGTCTTGGAGGCGACTACTCCGGCCAGGTGGGCGGCCATCCCGGCTCCGGCAATAATGATCTTGACGCCGCGACCGGCCGCTTCCGAAGCTAACGCCATTGTGCGGGCCGGTGAGCGGTGGGCAGATGAAATCCGCATTTCGTACGGTATATCGAATTGAGACAGGATGACGGCTGCTTCCTGCATAACCGGCAGGTCGGTCTCGCTGCCCATAATTAATAGTATCTGTGGAGCTGATGCCATCGTAAATTCCTCGTGCGGTGTATATTGATTATATCCGATCGAGCGCTTTCCGGCCGATGTCGCTACGATACTGGACGCCCGGCCAAGTGATGCACTTTACGCCGCGGTAGGCGCCGGCAATGGCTTCTTTGACAGTTGCACCCCGCGCGGTGACACCCAGAACCCGGCCGCCGCTGGTGACACAGGTACCTTCTCTACTGGCGGTTCCGGCGTGAAAAACGTACAGCTCTTCAAGCTGGGCCGCCTGTTCCAGGCCGGAGATGGTGTCACCCTTGCGGTAGTCGCCCGGATACCCTTCCGAAGCCATCACAACGCAGACGGCAGCTTGGTCATGCCATTCGATGGAGGTATCGGCCAGGTCGCCGTTGGCAACGGCCAGAAGTACCGGCACAATGTCAGATTTCATCCGCATCAGAAGCGGCTGGCATTCCGGGTCACCAAATCGGGCATTAAATTCCAAAGTTTTGACTTCGCCGTCCTTGATCATCAATCCGGCATACAGCACGCCGCGATAGGGACGCCCTTCGGCGGCCATGCCATCCACGGTCGGGCGGATGACCAGCTGCATGGCTTTTTCATGAATGGCAGCTGTCACGACCGGGGCGGGGGAGTAGGCGCCCATACCGCCGGTATTCGGCCCCTGGTCGCCGTCGAAGATGGCTTTATGGTCCTGTGCGCTGGCGAGCGGCAGCACATTTTTTCCGTCAGTAATTACCAGAAAGGAGGCTTCTTCCCCGGTCAGGAATTCCTCGATTACGACTCGCGAACCGGCGCTGCCAAAGGCGTTGCCGCTCAGCATGTCACGCACGGCATCAATAGCCTCCTGACAGCTTTGGGCGATGATGACGCCTTTACCGGCCGCCAGACCATCGGCTTTGACGACAATCGGCGCGCCGGTCTGGTTGATGAACGCTTCGGCTTGCACCTGATCGCTGAAGACACCGTAGGCGGCGGTCGGGACGTTATATTTTTTCATCAGATCCTTCGAGAAAGCTTTGCTTCCTTCGATAAAAGCCGCCTTTTGCGAAGGGCCGAAGACTTTGAGACCATGCGCTTCAAACAGATCGGTAATCCCCAGAGAGAGCGGCTGTTCCGGACCGACGACGGTCAGGTCGATCTTGTTCTCATAGGCAAACTCCAGAAGCCTGTCGAGCTGGTCTGCCGCGATCGGCAGATTTTCAGCCAGATCAGCAGTTCCGGGATTTCCTGGTGCGCAGTAGAGCTTGCTGACCAGCGGCGATTGGGCGATTTTCCAGACCAGAGCATGTTCGCGGCCACCGCCGCCAATAACGAGTATTTTCATGATAGATGTACCTTTGAAAGTAGGATTAATGTCTAAAATGTCGCATACCGGTGAAGAGCATGGCGATACCGTGCTCGTTGGCGGCTTTGATGACCTCATCGTCGCGGATGCTGCCACCGGTCTGGATGATGGCGGTTACGCCCGCTTCGGCGGCGGCATCGACACCGTCACGGAACGGGAAGAAGGCGTCTGACGCCAGCACAGTGCCGTGTATCGGTAGCAGTGCCTTCTGAACGGCGATCTTGGAAGAATCTACCCGCGACATCTGGCCGGCACCGATGCCGACCGTCTGGTTGCGGGTAGTAAAGATGATGGCGTTGGATTTAACGTGCTTGCAGACCCGCCAGGCGAAATCGAGAGCTTCATATTCCTCGTCTGTCGGTGTCCGTTCGGAGGCCACGCGGCAGTCACGGGCGCTGAGCATGCCCAGGTCACGCCCCTGCAGCAGCAGACCGCCGGTGACGCGTTTCAAATCAAAACCTTTTGCAACATAGCGGTCAAGGAGCGGCACCTGCATGACGCGTACGTTCTTCTTGGCGGTAAAAATTGCCAGCGCCTCATCGCTGTAACCGGGGGCGATGACCGCTTCCAGAAAGGTGGAGGTCAGCTCTGCAGCGGTGTCGGCATCAACGGTACGGTTGAAGCCGACGATGCCCCCAAAGGCTGAGACCGGATCACATTCGCGGGCTTTTATATAAGCGGCCAGCGGTGAATCGGCCAGAGCGGCGCCACAGGGGTTGGTATGTTTGATGATCACGGCGGCGCTCTGTTCGAACTCCTTGACGGTTTCGATGGCGGCATCCAGATCGATGATGTTGTTGAATGAAAGCTCCTTTCCCTGTAGTTGGCGGGCCGTAGCGACACATGGCTCAAGAACGCCGCTTTCGATGTAGAAAGCGGCTGACTGATGCGGATTTTCACCGTAGCGCAGATCCTGTGCCTTCTTGACCTGCAGGGTGTAGGTGGGGGGATATTCCTGAACTTCGGCAGTCAGCCGTGCTCCCAGATAGTTGGAGATGGCCCCATCGTAGGCGGCAGTGTGCTGGAAAACCTTGACCGCCAGAGCGAAATTGGTGGCCGCCGAAACTGCACCGCTATTGGCACGCATCTCCTCCAGCACGTGCGGATAGTCAGAGCTATCAACCAGAACAGTTACATCGGCATTGTTTTTGGCCGCCGAGCGGAGCATGGTCGGGCCTCCGATATCGATATTCTCAATGGCATCCTCCAGATGACACCCTTCTTTGGCGACGGTTGCTTCAAAGGGATACAGGTTGACGATTACCATGTCGATATTCTGGATGCCATGCTGTTGCATCGTGGCAACGTGATCCGGGTTGGAGCGCATGCCGAGCAGTCCGCCATGCACCTTGGGGTGCAGCGTTTTGACACGGCCATCCAGCATCTCAGGGAAACCGGTGAAATCAGACACATCCTTGACGGTCAGGCCGGCATCACGCAGTAGTTTTGCGGTTCCGCCGGTTGAGAGCAGCTCCACGCCGTAGCCTGACAGCTGCTGTGCAAACTCGACAATTCCCTGTTTGTCAGAGACGCTGATCAGCGCCCTGGTAATCTTTGCCATACGTTGTACTCTCCTTTTATATGTTTATCCGTTGTCGACCAATACGTTGATTTTAAGCCAGCGGACACGCTCCGGCGTAAAGCGCGTCGTTTGTAGCATGCTTTTATTCAAAATTCCATTCGTTTTAAGCTATTGAATTTTACCGGTAGACGCGTGGCACCCGCTTGCTGATGCCGCAGAAGATCTCATAGGGGATTGTGCCGGCCCAGGCGGCTAACTCTTCAGCATGAATGCAGTTGCCGGATTCGTCGGGTCCCATCAAAACCACTGAATCACCGACCGAGACATTTGCAATATCGGTGACATCCAGCATGATCCAGTCCATGCAGACGGTACCGACCACCTGAGCCCGCACACCACGAACCAGAACCTCGCCCCGGTTGGTCAGCGCGCGTGGGTAACCATCGGCATAGCCGACCGGCACGCTGGCGATCAGTGTCGGTTTACCGGCCGTAAAGCGGCGGGCGTAACTTATGGTCGTTCCTGTTTCAACCTCTTTAAGCATGGCGATGCGGCTTTTAAGGCTCATGACCGGCTTCAGATCCATTTTTCCCTCAAAATCGGCAGACGGAATGGCGCCGTAGAGCGTGATGCCGGGGCGGACCAGGTTACAGTCGGCAAAGTTCTGTAGCAGTGCGCCGGCACTGTTGGCAATATGGATATAGCGCGGCGAGAAACCGGCAGTGCGAATGTGGGCCAGTGACCAGGCAAAACGTTCGGCCTGTAGTGTTGTAAAGTTTTGACCGGATTCATCCAGTTCATCGGCGCTGGCAAAATGGGAGATGACCCCCTCCAGCATGATGTTCGGCAGTTTCTGCAGTTCGATCAGGAATTCGGGCACCTGGTAGTAAGGGATGCCCAGGCGTCCCATGCCGGTGTCTATCTTGAGATGCAGCTGTGCTTTGCGGAAGAGTTTTCCGGATGAGGCGGCCTGGCTGAGAGCCCGGGCCTGTTCCAGAGTAAATACCGTGGTGGAGATGTTGAAACCGATACATTTTCGTTCCTGACCGGGATAGACACCCCCCAGCAGCAGGATCGGCTTGTCAATGCCGCTTTTACGGAGCTGGATCCCTTCAGCCAGAAAAGCAACTCCGAAGGCGTTGACCCCCAGTCGCTCCAGGTGCTGACTGATATCCATAAAGCCATGTCCATAGGCATCCGCCTTGACAACCGCCAGAATCCCGGTCTCAGGTGGTATCGACACGCGCAGTTGCCGGAAGTTGTGCTGCAGCGCCGCAAGATTAATCTCGGCATATGTCGGACGTCCATCGTACATATTACAGCCCCAACTTTTTCCGCGCACCGTCCAGGCAGCGCAGCATGTTGGCACTGCTGTGGCAGGCGAGGGCGGTCCGTGCCAGCTTGCGGCACTCTTCGATGCTGTGACTGCGCAGGGTCTGTTTGATGATCGGGATGCTGGGTGCCGAGAGACTGAACTCGCGGATTCCCATGCCGGCCAACAGCAGGGCGCTCAAGGGGTCTGCAGCCATTTCACCGCAGACCGATGCCTTCTTGCCGGCCTTGATAGCCGCGTCGGCCACACGTTTGATTGAATGCAGAATAGCCGGGTGGAAGGGGTCGTAATACTGTCGGACACGGGCATTGTTGCGATCGGCCGCCAGTGTGTACTGGATCAGGTCGTTGGTGCCGATGCTGACATAATCGACCTCCTGTATCAGGTATTCGATGATCTGTACCGCTGCCGGCACTTCGACCATGATTCCCAGCGGAATGTCGCTGCGTACGTCGTGCCCTTTCTGTAGTAACTCGTTTCTGACGGAATCCAGAATATCCTTGATCTGGCGAATTTCATCCACGCTGCAGATCAGCGGAAACATGATCGTCGGCTGACCTGAACCCGCAGCCAGCAGGATTCCGGCCAGCTGTTCGCGGAAGATATCCTGCCGTTCCAATGAAACCCGGATCGAGCGCCACCCCAGAAAAGGGTTGTCCTCATGCGGGTATGAAAAGTAGGGGAGTCCCTTGTCACCGCCGATATCGAGTGTACGGATGTTTACAGTCTGCTGCGGAAAGCCTTCCAGGATCTTGCGATAGATACCAGCCTGTTCCACGCGGGTCGGAAACGAAGAGCGTGCCATGTAGGGGAATTCGGTGCGGTAGAGGCCGACCCCCTCGGCGCCGTGCAGATGTGCCACCCGCACGTCAGAGATCAGGCCGATATTGGCATTCAGGGTGAAGGTGGCGCCATCGATTGTGACCGCCGGCAGATCGCGCAGTCCCTCAAGCTCCTTCATACGTACGGCGTGATCCCGTTCGAGACGGACATATTCTTTTTTAATGGAGCTGTCCGGATTGATATAGACGTGTCCCGAGGTGCCGTCTACAATGATCTCATCCTTGACATTGGTGGACAACATCAGGTTGGCTACTCCCAACACCGCCGGGATACCGAGCGATTTTGCCATGATGGCGGCGTGAGAATAGGAATTCCCCTTTTCCGTGACAATACCCAGGATCTTTTCATGATCAAGCATCGCCAGGTTGGAGGGGAATATCTCTTCAGCCACGATAACCCGTTTTTCTTTGAGCTTGATAGAGCTGGAGTCGCTCCCTTCGATGGCGTCAATGACCCGGCGTCCGATATCAACCATGTCGGCAGAACGTTCCCGCAGATAGGGGTCCGCCATGGCAGAAAACGCATCGATATAATGCTGGACAACATCCTGCACTGACCGCGTGGCGCCCATCCCCTGTGCAATCAGATCGGTTACCTTGCTGGAAAAACCGTGATCCTCAAGGATCATCAGATGCGTATGGAAAATGGCGGCATCATCCTCCGAAAGTGTCTCGCTGACCCGCTTTTCCATATACAGCGTCTGGATTTTAGCTTTTTCGAGAGCGACCGAAAACTTTTTGCGTTCACTCTCCGCCGACCCTACTTTGGCCAGTTTGATAACCTTGTCGTTGAAGCGGTCCAGTATGTAAATTCTGCCGAGGCTGAAACCGGCCGACACGGCGGTGCCGGTCAAAATTGTGGGCTGCGCCGTTTTTTTTGTCTCACCTTCGGTCAGGTCACTCGTGGCAGCGGCGCTGTTTTTTATTTTTTTCAGCTCCTGCTCGAACCAGGCCCGTTCCTGCTCTTTGTCCTTGATCGAATCCAGCAGGCGGGCATTGTGGATGATACTGCCTATCTGGAAGGTAATCGTACGCAGGGCGCTGATCTCATAACTGCTGAAATGGCGTGCTTCGCGGGTTTGAACGACAATCGCCCCGATCGGTACTTTGTGCTCAAAGAGCGGCAGTCCGAGAAAGGAAAGAAATCGCTCTTCGCGGGATTCCTTGAAGTACTTGTAGCGCGGGTGTTCCGGTGCATTATCGGTCATGACCATGGCGCGGTTTTCAACGGCCAGCCCGGTCAGACCTTCATTGATTTTCATCGAAATGCGGCCGACGGAGCCTTTGGAAAGACCTTTGGTAGCTTTCAGCGTCAGTGTCTCGCCGTCATTTTCCAGCAGGTAGATCGAGCAGACATCACTCTCCATCCGTTTGGCGACCAGCGTGACTATGTTGTCCAGCGTCCCCTGCAGATCGTGAGAATGAAGGATAATCGAACTGATGTCTTCCAGTGTACGCAGTCCAAGTGACTGTTGGTCTTCCTGCATGTCGGGCTCCCGGTGATAAAGTATGCGAACTATAGAATGATTTTAATAAAAAGTAAAACATTCATAACTTGATAAGCGCTGGAAATATGCCGGCGTGTCTGCTATCGTGGCGACCACCGCGTAGACCATTTCAGAATCATTGGATAAGGAGCTGTATCATGACTGATAGCATTATGAATGAGACCATTAAAAAAGGATTGGATCTGCTGGATTCAGGCCAGTCGGCAGAGGCGTTGACGGTCCTGGAAGGGTATTGGCAGGAGCATCAGGATCAGCCTGACGCCTGGTTTTATCTGGGTGACGCCCTGGCTGAGACCGGACAGCTGGATGACGCCATTGCCCGCTACCGTGAAGGGCTTAAACGCTCGCCGGAAGATGTCGATGCGCTGACAACGCTGGGGGATATGCTGCTTGAAGCGGGCGATCACAAGGAGGCGGTGGCCTGTTATAAAAAAGTATTGGATCTCGATCCGAAAGATGCCGACGCACTGGTCAGTATTGGCTTGGTTTACAGCAGCCAGAATCGCTGCGATGACGCCATCAGCGCTTTTCGTCAGGCTCTTGAGCTTGAAGCGGACAACATCTTTGCCTGGAATGCACTCGGAGATGCGCTCTACGGTCAGGGGGATGTTGAAGGCGCAATCGCTGCTTTTAACAAAGGGGTCGAGATCGATCCTGAAGACCCGGCCGCCCACTTCAATCTCGGTGAATTGTATTACGATCTGGAAGAGCTGGAAGAGGCCGAAGAGTCCTGTCAGGAAGCGGTACGGCTCGATCCGTCCTACAGCATGGCCTACCTGACGCTGGGGGGCATCTGTATGGATCAGGATCGCACCTCAGACGCAATCGCCCATTTTCAAAATTACCTCACACATGAAAAATCAAGCCAGGCAGTCGACATGATTGCCGAAGTCAAGGCTGTAGTCGAGGGTCTCAAGGAAGAATTGAAAGGATAAACGATGTCTGACGCAGTACTGATAGATTCCCATGCCCATATCTACTATCGTGATTTCGTCGTCGATTTTGATGAAATGCTACAGCGGGCGGCGGATGCCGGGGTAGGGGCCATACTGGTGGTCGGTACAGATATCGAGTCGAGTCGAGAATCGGTGGCATTAGCTGAAAAATATCCGCAGCTGTATGCCTCCGTCGGGATTCACCCGCATGACGCCGGGCGCGTGACTGAGGCCTGTTATGATGTCATCCGTACGCTGGCGCTCTCCAGCCCCAAGGTGGTTGCTATCGGCGAGATCGGTCTCGATTTTTACCGGGACCGCTCGCCGCGTGACCAGCAGGAAATCGTCTTCCGGCGTCTCTTACGGCTGGCCGCTGAGCTCGACAAGCCGGTCATCATGCATGATCGCGATGCTCATGACCGTATGCTGACTATTCTGCGGGAAGAGTCCGTCCGGCGCGGTGTGCTGCACTGCTTCTCCGGAGACGCCGCCATGGCGGCCGAGGCGATCAGCATGGGGCTGTATATCTCGATTCCCGGCACGGTCACCTATCCCTCCAATGAAGCGCTGCGGGATGTCGTGCGGGCGGTTTCGATCGATCGTATGCTGGTTGAAACCGATTGCCCCTATCTGACGCCGCTGCCGCATCGCGGCAAGCGTAACGAGCCCTCCTACGTCAGGCTGGCGGCTGAAAAAGTTGCTGTAGTCAAGGGACTTACTCTGGATGACGTGGCCCGCATCACCACCAAAAACGTAGCTGACCTGTTTGCAATCCACCTCTGGGACCAGTCGACAAAAATAGCCTATCGTATCCGCAATTCGCTTTATCTGAATATTACCAACCGCTGCTCCAATCGCTGCAGCTTCTGTGCAAAATTCGACGACTTCACCGTCAAGGGGCACAACCTGCAGCTGGATCATGAACCGGGCTTTGAGGAGGTTATGGCGGCGGTCGGTCAGCCGGAGGGGATCGATGAGGTGGTCTTCTGCGGATATGGAGAGCCGCTGCTGAGAGTGGAGCTGGTTAAACAGGTGGCGGCTGCTCTCAAACTGCGCGGTTACCAGATTCGCATCAATAGCGATGGCCAAGCCAATCTTGCCCACGGGCGCGACGTCCTGCCCGAGTTGGCCGGTCTGGTGGACAGCATATCGATCAGTCTGAACGCCCCGGATGCGGTCACCTACGGCCGTCTCTGCAATACCCCTTTCGGCGAAGCCGGATTCAACGGCGTCTGCGACTTCATCCTCGCCGCCTCAGACCACATCCCGCAGGTTGTGGCCAGTGCCGTCACGGTACCTGGCGTTGATATCGAAGCTTGTCGGGCGCTGGCGGAAACACTGGGGGCCGAATTCCGGGTACGGGAATATTCGGAAGTCGGGTGAAGTAGAGAGGACGTTGGGAAGTAGGAGAAAGCTGGGACAAAAAAGGCCGCATCAGTTGACGCGGCCTTTGAATTTTTCGGGATGGACAGAGGGACATAAGCCAGCAGCACTTCATCAGAAAACCATTTCGTAGTTATACAGTTGACCCGATACCTTCCGTGGTGATAGTCTCCTTTCGCAATTGAGAAAATAACTCCACACTACAAAAGGTATGAAAGGTTACATTGTATGAAGATCATAATTTTGCTTGGCGACGGCATGTCGGATATCCCTTCCAGCGAGCTTGGCAATAAAACCGCTCTCCAGGCAGCAACTACCCCTCACATGGATTTTATGGCGCAACATGGTCAGGTCGGGCTGGCCCACACGGTTCCGGACGGTCTGCCTCCCGGCAGTGATGTTGCCAATCTTTCTGTCTTCGGTTACGACCCGTGCAACTGCTACACCGGTCGCTCTCCGCTGGAGGCGGTCAGCATGGGAGTTACGCTTGGCGCTGATGATGTTGCCTTTCGTATGAACCTGGTGACGCTGAAGCCGCATGGCAGCTCAATCTATATGCAGGATTTTTCAGCCGGCCATATCTCCAGTACCGAGGGGCGCGCGCTGGTTGAAGCTCTTCAGGAATCGCTGGGTGACGGCGAAATCGAATTCCACGCCGGGGTCGGGTACCGTCATCTGATGGTCTGGCGCGGCGGCAAGGATGGCATGAAATCAACCCCGCCGCACGATATCAGTGGCAAGGGTATTCGCGAATATCTCCCCAATGGTGACGGCGCCGAGCGGATCATTCAAATCATGAATCATTCCCAGATGGTGCTGCATGATCATCCGGTTAACAAGAAGCGGACAGAAGCGGGGAATATGCCGGCCAACTCCGTCTGGCTTTGGGGACATGGCAAAACTCCCAAAATAGAGACCTATCGCGAAAAATTCGGCCTGAGCGGCGCAGTCATTTCGGCAGTTGATCTGATCAAGGGTATCGGCATCTGCGCCGGCCTCGATATTATCAATGTTGAGGGCGCCACCGGCTATATCGATACCAACTATCTGGGCAAGGCGCAGGCGGCCTTGCAGGCGCTGGAAAACCACAATTTTGTCTATGTGCATGTCGAAGCGCCCGATGAGGCTTCTCATGCCGGTCGTATGGATCACAAGATCCAGGCTATCGAGGATTTTGATCGCCAGGTTGTCGGCACCGTGCTGGATGGGCTTAAAACCTGCGATGATTACGCCATCCTTTGCATGCCTGACCACCCGACGCCGGTCAAGCTGATGACACACACCTCTGATCCGGTTCCGTTTGTGATCTATCGTGGTGGCACAGCAGCCGGTAATGGTGCTGTTTCCTACGATGAAATTCAGGGGCGCGCAACCGGACTTGTGACCGAAGGGCATCGGTTGATGCAGTTGCTGCGATCATAAATAATAGAGATACATGAACGCACGCAGGGCACCCGGCTGAGGGCGGGTGCCCTTTTTTAAATATTCTCTTTATCGCTCCCTGCGATCACGGCGCGGTTCCCGCTCCTTGCCGCTTTCCCTGCCATCCCGCTCGCCGGTCTGTTCCGGTGACGTCAGTTTCCAGACATTTCGCGGTTTCACCTCTCCCGGAGTGCGCTCATGCCGGTTCTGTTCAACACGCACGGCCGGCTTTTCCTGAGGAGCAACCGGTGCAGCGGGTGCGGCTATGTCTGTACGCCGCCGGTCTGTTCGTGGAGGTACCGCCGCCGGGGCAGCCGGATGTTCTGCCGGTGACGTCACCGTCGGACGGGCATCCTTCCGTTCCCTGCTGATGGGCTGTTGAGGAGCTGCTGACGGTGCGGGAGTGATAACCGTCACCGGTTGTTGCGTGCGCCCCTGGCGGCCGCTGTCCGGCGCTATGCGAGGGAAACGGGTGCGCAACTCTTGACGATCAGATCGTTCAATCCGGGGTGGAGCACTGCGCGGAGGAGTTTGTCTGACAACCGGCATACGTGTTTCACGCAGCGGCTGCAAACGGGGGCTGCCAATCGCTACCGAGACGGAGAGTGACGGGTTCCCGGTGGTGGTATGTGTCGTGACCCGTCCCCGTAGAAAATCATTCTGTTGAATTACGGTTATACCGCCACGTGCATCCCGGTTACGATAGATTACGCTGCCCGGGTTGACCTGGGTGGTTGTGATATTGATGCTGTGACGGCCATAGTTCCTGCGTCCGTAAAAGTATTCGCCCGGCGCCAAGGGTGTCCAGCCGACCCGGTCGCCGTTACGATGCCAGCCGACATAGCCGGGACCCCAGTATACGTCGCCTCTCTCAGGCGGTACCCAGCACCACCCCAACCCTGCTATGACCGCCCAGCGTCCGTAGTGATAGGGGAGCCAGCCCCAGCTTTCGTATGAGATCCAGACGTAATCGTCCCCTTTCCAGATCCAGCGACCGCTGCGATAGGGGGCCCAGTCATCCGAGAGAATCACGGTCGGTCGCCAGACCATGCCGTATTCCGGTACCCGCTCCCATCTGCCATTGCTCTCCAGTTCGCCGGAATAGCTGCTCAGCTCTTCCGGCAGGTATCCATCCGGTTTGGCGGAACGGGACTGTTCGATATCCCGGTTCTTGTTCCAGGTTTCCCAGGCATCCGGCGGATTGAGCGCCAGAAGATCCTGGTGTCCATCTTCAAGTGCGATCTGTTCTCCGGCCCGCACTCTGGTTCGGCTGCCGTTCCCTTCCACGTAGGCAGATCCTTTGAACACGGCGACATCCTCCAGACTGTTCGGCAGCATGTCGATGCGCAGGCGGGTGCGGGCAGCCGGAAGTACCGTGGTGTCGTCCGCGTCAATCTGCAGCGACGACTTGGCCATGTTCGGGGCTGTTCTCAGATACATTTTGCCGCTGGCCAGATGCAGATGCGTGAACGTTTTTTCAAAAGCCAGCAGATCCAGTTGTGAACCGTTTTCCAGGCGGACGACCGTCCCGTCGGCGAGCTGAATCTCTGTCCTCGAATCTTCCGGGCACCAGACGGTATCACCTTCATCAAGCGGCGTGTTAACGGTTGCGGTCAGCCATTCATCACCATCCGGTGTGCGAAAAAGGACCTCGCCATCAGCGAGAGTTATTCTGGCAGGTGCAACGAGTCCGGCCAGGGAGATGGAGGGTATAATCAAAAAAATAAGTGTGATGAGTATCCAGCTCAGGCGTTTCATGGAAATCTCCTCTTTTGTAACGATGTTGATCTCTGCGTTAAGGATACCGCAAATAGCATGCCGTTTCAATCGTTCATGATTAGGGACATTCCTGGCAGTTCAAAGGCTGCAGGATACTTCAAATAAGGTTTTCAAGTGTTATTTTAGAGTATCTGTCTGAGAAAACGGGCGGGTGCTGAATCAAACCGCATGTACGAATGAATCGATTATCCAGCGGGCGATGCTGCGTTCTGTAGGGAGGTTGGGAAGTTGATCGCGTTTAAACCAACGGGCATCTTCCAGTTCGGACGTATCGATTTTGATTTCGCCATCGGCATAGTCGGCGATAAAGCCGGCCATCAGCTGGGCCGGGAAGGGCCAGTTCTGGCTGCCGAGATAGCGCAGGTTGGTGGCTTTTATGCCGGTCTCTTCAAATACCTCCCGAATGGCACACTCTTCCAGAGATTCCCCGAATTCCAGGAAACCTGCTACCAGGCTGTAACGGTTAGGGGGCCATTCCGGTTTGCGGGTCAGCAGCAGTTCGTCACCGCGCGTGACCAGTATGATTGCGCAGGGGTGCAGATGCGGATAATGATCGCTGCTGCAGGCACTACAGTGTTTGCCCCAACTGCCGGAGATGCGTTCAGTTGCAGCGCCACAGCGTTGACAATAGAGGCTGACCCGATCCCAGTGCAGGATCTGCTTGCCAAGTCCGGCCAGCGTCAGAGTCTGGGCGTCGAGGGTGTTGCGGACGGAGTTGAACGTGTCAGTTACAAACGGGGGGAGTAAGTCGATGCCACTGCTGACGGTAATTGCACGCAGCGGTTTTCCGTGCCATCTGCCTATACAGAGCGGTGTCTGCTGCGGCTTCAGCCACTCCGGAAGGGTGCCGGCGGGGAGTATCAGTCCTTGTGATGTCTGCTCCAGTACAACACTGGTTCCCTGGATAATAACCCAGCACCCTTCTTCTTCGGGAAAACTTGATCCTGGCGTGCAGAACTCGAAGTCGTCGCTAATACACGAGAAGTTAAAGGGGATATCAATCGGTGTCGGATAGCTGGATGGTGTCATAGTGTGGTATCTGTAACAATAATGTTGTGATCTGTCAAGGTATGTACTGACGAAGCTTACTGCCACTTGACGCGCACGGAAAATTTTCCCATAATGCGCGCCATGCTCCCCTCACAATTTCAACCGCACCATTTTTTTGTCACTGCCGTCAGGGTCTTTCTGATAAGTCTGATCATCTGGTATCTTTACTGCCTCTTCACTCCCCCCGGTTCCGGTAAGGTTGTACGCGATATCTCGTTTCCTCCCGGCAGCGGTATCCGAACGCTTGCGCAGCAGCTTAAAAAGGAAAAGATAATTCGCAGCTCCCGGCATTTTGTGCTTCTGGCCCGTCTGCGGGGAAGCACTCAGCAGCTCAAGGCGGGTGAGTACCGCCTGAATGACGGTATGACACCGGATCAGATCCTGCGCAAGCTGGTCAACGGTGACGTCGATTATCGTAAGTTCACCTTGCCGGAGGGGTATTCCATGTTTCAGGCGGCTGAACTGCTGGAGCAGAAGGGGTATTTTAAAAAGGACGCTTTTCTGGAGAAATGTCGGGACAGTGACGTGATGAAACGCGTCGGTATTTCAGGTCCGAGCGCCGAGGGGTATCTCTACCCGGCGACCTACAACCTGTCACGAACGGAACGTGAGGAGCAGCTTATCGAGCAGATGGTCAAGCAGTTTGACCGTAAATACGCCGAGCTGCCTGCTGCAGCAGCTGAATCAGCGGGGAAAACGTTTGATCGCCGCCAGATTGTCACGTTAGCATCAATGATAGAAAAAGAGGCCGTCTCAGCCGAAGAAAAGCCGCTGATATCCTCGGTGTTTTACAATCGTCTCAGGATCGGCATGCCGCTGCAGAGTGATCCGACCGCTGTTTACGGTGTGCGGGCTTTTTCGGGGACCGTTTCAAAGTCTGATATCCTGCGGCCGTCCCCCTACAATACCTACCTCATCAAGGGACTGCCACCCGGTCCGATCGGCAATCCGGGAGTTGGTGCGCTTCAGGCGGCCCTGCACCCCTCGAAAACCGATTACCTCTATTTCGTTGCCCGCCAGGATGGAACCCACCAGTTTTCACGGACTCTTGAAGAACATAATCGGGCTGTCGAGAAGTATCTGCGCCATAATTAGCGCTGCGCTACAACACCAGTTTCAATCCCCAATAACAGAACATTCCCACAATTACCGTACCGGCCAGCGACCTGGTTTTGAGTGCGAACAACAGCGTCGGGGCAGCAGCTATCAGTTCCGGTTTGCCAAGCTGCAGCAGCCGTGGATTGGCGGCGGCCAGCAGATTCGGGGCGAGCAGGGCGCTTAAAATAGCTACCGGAATCAGTTCGAGCCACTCGGTAAACCAGAGTGGCAGGCGCCGACGGGAGAGGGCGACCAGCGGCAGCATGCGCGGCAGGTAGGTTGCGGCTCCCATGCAGAGAATCAGTATGCAGTAGTCTCCGTCGCTCATGATCGCAGTGTGCGGAGCCGAACAGCACGTTTCAAGAAAAATCCGATGGTTGCAGCCAGTGTGGATGCCACGATGACATAGGCGTTGCCCGGCAGCCACAGATAGGCAGCGACCGAGCAGATGGCGGCGATCAGAGCCGTTGTAACGAAAACCGCCCCGTGGAGTTGAAAGACCAGCAGGCAGATAAACATGCCGGTCAGGGCGTAATCGATACCCAGTGAACCGACCGGAATGAACTGCCCGATATAAGCACCGGCGACACTACTGCAAAACCAGGTGGTATTGGCCGCCTGATTAAGTACGAGGGCGCTCTGCCGGTTCCAGCCCCCCTGTCTGAAACGGGCCATATTGACGGCAAAACTTTCATCGGTGATTCCATAAGCGAACAGAGTCAGAAAGCGGCGGGATACGCCGGGGAAGTGCACGGAAAGAGCCGAACTCATCAGGAGATGCCGCAGATTTACCATGAAGGTGGTGGTGACAATCGCGGTCAGGGAGGCGCCGCTGCCGATCATGGCTACGGCGATGAACTGGGAGCTCCCGGCAAAGACGAGCAGCGACATGAGTGCCATCTGCCAGGGTGCCAGCCCCACCTTCTGAGCGAGAACACCCAGCGACAGGCCGATCGGAAAATACCCCAGGCAGATTGGCCAGGCGGCGGCCAGACCGTCACGGAAGCGTGAACGTACGGGAGAGGTGCAGCTCTCGTTCATACCGTTTTTATTCCTGAGTTCATTCGCTGGCTGTGTAAAGCCCGCCAGGCATCCCACGAGTAACAGACCAATCCCAGCCAGATACAGGTGAAACTGGTCAGATGTGCGGATGTGAACGGTTCGTTATAAATAATCACCGCCTGCAGAAAATGCATCGTCGGCGTGATGTACTGCAGGAAACCGATGGTCGCCAGCCGTAACCTGCGGGCAGCCGCAGCAAACAGCAGCAGCGGCACGGCGGTCGCCACGCCGGCCGACATCAATAACAGATTGATGGCAGGCTTGCCCGCTAAAAAGACACCCTCCCCCTGCCAGGCTGTATATACCAGATAGGCCAGCGCCAGCGGTGCCAGCACAAGCGTCTCAATTGTCAGACCGGCCAGGGCATCTGTTTTGACTACCTTGCGCAGCAGGCCGTATGAACCGAAAGTGCCTGCCAAAATCAGGGCGGTCCAGGGGATAGTGCCGTAACGAACCGCCAGGGTAATAACGCCGGTGGCTGCCAGGAACAGTGCGATCAGCTGCAGACGCCGGAGCTGCTCTTTAAGAAAAATCAGCCCGAGCAGGACGCTGACGAAGGGGGTAATAAAGTATCCCAGGCTGGATTGGAGAACCTCTCCGTGACCTACGGCAATGATGAAGACCAGCCAGTTGGTGGCGATCAGCAGTGCTGACGCGATCAGGGTCAAGAGTGAACGGTGGTCTGTTACTGCCTGACGGATATCGTTCCAGCGCCCGGGGCGAAAGCTCAGCAGCATCAAAAAGACGATCGACCAGACAATTCGATGCGAAACAACCTGAAGTGGCGGGACGCTGCTGAAGGCCTTGAAGTAGAACGGGAAACAGCCCCAGATCAGGTAGGAAAGCAGACCGTAGATCAGTCCTTTCCCGGCTTCCGTATGTGAAGGTGCTGACTCGGTGGACGTCACTGCGTGCGTACCGAAGCGCGGGTAAACAGAAACAGACCGGCAAAGATACAGGCAGCGCCGATCATCTGGCGCCGGGTCGGGTACTCGTGTAGAAAAACCGAGGCCCAGACGATGGCGCCCAGTGGTTCGCCCAGGACACTGACCGAAACGACCGAAGCCTGAACATAGCGCAGAACCCAGTTGAAGACCGTATGCCCCAGCAGGGTGCATACCAGTGCCAGCGCCAGAAACAGCAGCCAGTCATTGGTTGGATAGGGATAGAACGGTGTCCGGCTGACCAGGCTGGTTACGACCAGCAGCAGGGCGCTGCTGCCGTAGGTAAAGAAGGTGTAGGCCGGCAGACTTACGCTGCTGCGCATACGTCTGCCGATCAGGAGATACCCCGATACCAGCACGGCAGCGGCCAACGCCAGCAGGTCACCCCAGAATGCGCGCATATCCAGCTGAAAATCACTGGCACCGATGATGAAACTGCCGGTCAGCGCCAGTGCCATACCGAACAGAGCCGGCCGGCTGATTTTTTCACGGAACAGCAGCCATGATCCAAGCACCACGAAAACCGGTTGCGTTGTTACCAGCACGACCGAACTGGCCACGCTGGTGTAATTCAGGGAGGTAAACCAAGTCACAAAATGAAGGGCCAGGCAGACGCCGCTGGCAGCAGCCAGTCCCCGTTCCCGCCCGGGAAGTGCCCGCAGGTCCTGATAATGACGAAGCACGTTAAAGGGGACCAGTAGCAGGAAGGTGAAGAGCAGGCGATAGGTGGCGATCATCAGGGACGGCGCTGTAGAGAGCCGCACAAAGAGCGCCGAGAAGGAGATGGCAAAAACCCCTACCAGGACCGCCAGGTAGGGGTTTACAATGGGTTTGTCGTGCATGTGTTTCCCTATTCGCCCAGGTAGGCCTTGCGTACTTCGGGGGTTTCAGCCAGCTCTCGTGCGTCACCGGAAAGAACGACTTCACCGGTCTCAAGAACGTAGGCGCGATGAGCGATAGAGAGAGCCATGGAGGCGTTTTGCTCCACCAGCATGATGGTAGTGCCAGTTTTATTGATTTCGACGACAATCTCGAAGATCTTTTCCACCAGCATGGGGGCCAGCCCCATAGACGGCTCGTCCAGCAGCAAAAGGCGCGGATTGGACATCAGTGCCCGTCCCATGGCCAGCATCTGCTGCTCTCCGCCGGAGAGCGTGCGGGCAGCCTGTTTACGGCGTTCCGCCAGTCGCGGGAAGAGTGTGAAGGCGCGCTCGACGCCATGCGCGATAGCGCTCTTGTCGGATACGATGAAAGCGCCCATTTCCAGGTTTTCCTGTACGCTCATGCGGGCAAAAACCCGGCGCCCTTCCGGTACCTGGCAGATGCCTTTACGGACGATCAGATGGGCGGCCAGACGGGTGATGTCCTCACCCTCGAATGACACACTTCCGCCGAGTGAGGGGACGATGCCGGAAATGGTGTTGAGAATGGTGGTTTTACCGGCACCGTTGGCACCGATCAGGGCTACGATCTCGCCCTGTTCCACGCGGCAGGAGACCTGGTGCAGTGCACGGATGGCCCCATAATTGACGGAAAGGTTTTCGACGGCCAGCATCAGTGCGCAGCTCCTTTTCCAAGATAGGCTTCGATGACGGCCGGATTGGCGCGCACCTCTTCCGGGCGTCCATCGGCAATTTTGCTTCCGTAATCCAGTACTGCGATCCGGTCGGAAAGTCCCATGACAAATTTCATATCATGCTCTACCAGAAATACCGTTACTCCGGCATCCCGTATAGCCCGCACCATCTCCAGCAGGGTCTGTTTTTCCTGTGGATTCATACCGGCAGCCGGTTCGTCCAAAAGGAGCAGGGCCGGTTCGATCGCCAGGGCACGGGCGATCTCCAGGCGGCGCTGTTCACCGTAGGGGAGGTTGCAGGCCTGTTCGTACGCTTTGTGGGCCAGGCCGACCCGCGAGAGGCAGTGAATGGCCAGTTCGAGCAGACGCCCCTCTTCTTTACGCACCGAGGGGAGAAACTGCAGCAGAGCTCCGGTCAGATTCCAGCTGCCACGGGTATGAGCGCCGATCAGGACGTTGTCCAGAACGGTCTGTTCGCCGAACAGACGGATGTTCTGAAAGGTGCGTCCGACTCCGCCGGCGGCGATGACAGAGGGGGAGAATCCGGCAATACTTTTACCTTTGAAGGAAATATCTCCTTCCGTGGGGGGGTAGATGCCGGTGATCAGATTGAAGATGGTGCTTTTGCCGGCGCCGTTGGGGCCTATCAAAGCCAGGATTTCACCCTCGTTTACTTCCAGGTTAACGCTATTGACCGCTACCAGACCGCCAAAGCGGATGGTCGTGTTTTCCAACTTGAGCAGGCTCATTGCGGATCCTCCTGCTTGCGAGCTGCGCTGCGGGGTTTGACACCCAGTTTGCGCAGCACCAGAGTGGCAAAGTCAATTCCTCCCAGCAGGCCGTTGGGGCGGAAGACCATCAAAAAGACGAGCAGGGCGCCGTACACCAGCATGCGGTACTGCGACATGAAGCGCAGGAACTCGGGCGCGGCCGACAGGATTGAAGCGCCGAACACGGCTCCCGGGATGCTGCCCAGTCCACCCAGCACGATCATGCTGAGCATGTCGATCGATTTTAAAAAGCCGAAGTCGGAAGGGTTGATATACCCCAGAAAATGTGCATACAGACAGCCGCCGACACCAGCCATAAAGGCACTGATGGCGAATGACTGCACCTTGTAGCGGGCGATGTTGATCCCCATCGATTCAGCAGCGATCTCATCATCACGGATGGCTTTGAGCGCCCGGCCGAAGCGCGAGTTGACGATGAAGGCCGCAGCGATAATGGTAAGTATGACGACGATCAAGACGGTGATCGGCATGGCCAGCGCCGTTTTGGGGGGCGGCACGGTCAGGCCGAGAGCCTTGTTGGTGATTTCCAGGTTCAGGAAAACGACCTTGACGATCTCGGCAAAGCCGAGCGTGCAGATTGCCAGGTAATCACCGGTCAGTCGCAGAATCGGCCAGCCGATGGCAGCTGCTACCAGAGAGGTGATCAGGCCGCTTAAAAGTATGGTGAGGTAAAAGGGGATGCCGGTTTTGATGGTCAATAGCGCTCCGGTAAAGGCACCGACACTCATAAAAGCGGCATGGCCCAGGGAGAGCTGCCCGGTCAGGCCGGTGATGATGGTCAGGCCCAGCGCCAGTATGATGCCGATGCCGATATTGACCAGAATCTGCATAGTATAGGGATCGATGGAAGAGGCAATAGTCTGGAGCATCGTTACACCTTTTTCTGAATCTTCTGGCCGAGCAGCCCGGTAGGGCGCACCAGAAGTACAAGCACGAGGATTGCGAAGGCGATTGCGTCGCGATAGGAAGAATAACCGATGGCAACGCCGAAAACCTCTGCCACGCCGAGCAGCAGACCACCCAGCATGGCGCCCGGAATCGATCCGATCCCGCCCAGAACAGCTGCGGCAAAAGCTTTCAGGCCAGCCATCAGGCCCATATTGAAGGAAACCGAGTTAAACAGAACCCCCACCAGAACGCCACCGGCTGCCGCCAGGGCAGAGCCGAGCGCAAAGGTGAACGAGATTACAAAATTGACGTTTATGCCCATCAAGGCGGCGGTGTTGTAGTCTTCAGATGTGGCCCGCATGGCTTTGCCGATTTTTGTCTTCTGGACGATGAATTCCAGGGCCAGCATCAAAGCCGCCGATACGCCGATAATCAGGAGTTGGAGCGTCGAGATATCGGCGCTGCCGACATGAATCTGGTGTGAGGGAAATGCGCTGTCGGGGAAACCCTTGGCGTTGGCGCCGAAGATCATCATGGCCAGTGATGAGAGGAAGATGGAGACGCCGATGGCCGAGATCAGGGCCGAGAGCCGTGACGACTTGCGCAACGGACGATAGGCGATATATTCGATGACCATCCCCATCAGCATGCAGAACCCCATTGAACAGGCCATGGCGACAAAGAGGTTCATCTTGAAGTACTCTACCATCAGAAGACCGACGAAGGCTCCCACCATGAAGATTTCGCCATGGGCAAAATTGATCAGCGTGATGATGCCGTACACCATGGTGTAGCCCAGGGCGATCAGGGCATAGGTGCTGCCGAGGGCAATGCCGTTAATGAGCTGTTGTAGGAACATTAGACCTGTCCGGAGATACTCGAAAGTGGGTTAAACGCTGGCTGTTATGCCTCTTGAAACGAACGAAAAAACAGTGTTTTTTACCATAGCGTGAGGCGCTTTCGCAAGGAATTGTTTTACCAATTCACGTTTGAGTGTAGAAAATCAGGTGCCGGATGTGTTATGCCGTTCCTGTCAGCCCATCACTCCGACCGGAAAGTGTCCATGCAACGCATCCCGCACTCTGATAAACAGGCCGTGGCAGGTTATGCTGCCCTGGCTGCAGCCGCCTCCATCTGGGGCGGTATGTATGTGGTCAGTAAATACGCCCTCGATTTCATTCCCCCTTTTACGCTGCTCTGGCTTCGTTACGTGAGTGGATTCTGTGTCCTGTTTCCGTTGGCTCTCCGTCAGCAAAAGACAGCGCTGACACGTAGTGACCACCGGGCATTTATCCTGGTCGGCAGTGTGGGATATGTGATTTCGGTCGGGCTGCAGTTTATCGGTACACGCCTCTCATCAGCACATAACGGCGCCATCATAACTTCGGCCAGTCCCGCCTTCATTCTGCTCTTCGCCTGGCTGATGCTGGGAGAACGTCTGACTGCCCGTAAACTGCTGTCGGTACTACTGGCTACGGTCGGAGTGGTTGTCGTGGTTGGTCTGGACGGCGCTTCTGCCGGGGGCGGCCGGGCACTGGCCGGTAATCTGGCGCTGATCGGTGCCGCTGTCACCTGGGCGCTTTTGTCGGTTCTGGCCCGCAAATTCTCCAGCAGCATTTCTCCACTTGTCATAACAACAGGAGCCGTATTCTGGGCTACGATTATGACGACCCCTATCATGGTTCTGGAATGGCGCTTTCTTCCGGTACAGGGACTGAACAATCCGCTGCTGTGGGGAGCGGTCCTGTATCTGGGAGTGGTCGCCACCGCCGGGGCTTTCTATTTCTGGAATAAGGGATTGAGCCTGGTGGAGGCCGGTACCGGTTCGGTCTTTTTCTTCCTGCAGCCGGTTGTGGGCGCGCTGTTGGGGTGGCTGGTGCTGGGCGAACAGCTCTCCATGTCATTCTTCATCGGTGGCGGCATCATTCTGCTGGCCGTTCTGATTGCGTCACTACGGCAAAAATGGTAGCTTGGTTCTACCATGTGCGGATGTCGTATGTCAGGGTATCGAATTTTTAAAGGACGTTTGTATGTTTACAACGGTCAAGCAGAACAAGGCCTATCAGGATGTCGTCGAGCAGATTCAGGAAGCTATCATTGCGGGCACGCTCAAGCCCGGTAGCCAGCTTCCGGCGGAACGTGAGCTGAAGGAACAGTTCGGCATCAGTCGGGGGACTTTGCGCGAGGCGTTGCGTGTACTGGAGCAGAAGGGGTTGATAGAAATTCGCACCGGTGTTGCCGGTGGATCTCTTATCCGGGAGGTCAACTGCGAAAATCTCAGTGATAATATCGGGCTGCTGATTCGTAATCGCGCTGTTTCGCTGCGTGATCTGGCCGAGTTCCGCGAGGGGATGGAGGGGGACGTCGCAGCTCTTGCCGCTCAGCGGGCATCAGATCAGGACCGGTTGCAGCTACAGGAGCTGCTGGCTGAAGCGGATGCGCATCTTAAGGAAGGTCGTCAGTGGGATGCGTTTGTGCGCACCGATGAGCTGATTCATCTGGCACTGGCCCGTATCAGCGGCAACCAGCTCTTCATCGCCGTACTCACGAGCGTTTATTTCAATATCCACACGTATTATGAAAACTATCTGCCCTGGACCAAAGCCCTGCTACAGGAAAATTTTGACGATCTGCGGAATATCGTTGCTGCGGTTACTGGCGGTGATACCGAACGTGCCCGTGAGATTGCTCTGGGGCATGTCCGCAGGTTTAATGCACATATGGAGGAACAGCAGGTCTAGCTGCTACTCCACCGACAGCAGCGTCCGGTCGTTTTCAAATGAGGTGTGACGGATCTGCTGGAACTTTTCTATCAGCTTTTCAACGGTCAGCGCCTGTTTCTCCTCACCTTCCACATCAAAGATGATTTCCCCCTTATCCATCATCAGCAGGCGTTTCCGAACTCAATGGCATGACTCATATTGTGCGTGATCATCATCGAGGTGAATTTGTACTCCTTGATGAACTTGCGGGTCAATTCCAGCACAATCTGCGCATTTGTCGGGTCCACGCGGCGGTATGCTCATCCAGCAGAAACACGTCTACAGAAGCTCGTGCGCCAACTCTCCCAGCGTTGCAATGCCGCGCTCGATACGTTCATCCCAGCGGGCCGCCGACAGACGGATATGATTGCCATACTTGTTGGTGAGGGAAAAGAGTGGACCCGGCACGATGCTGATACCGCGCTCCAAAGCCTGGTGATACAGGTGGATGGCATCGGTGCCGACCGGCATCTCCACCCAGAGGATGAAGCCGCCGGTCGGCTGGGTCATGCGGGTTCCGGCCGGAAAATAGCGCACAACGGCATCAGCCATCTGGGAAAGGTTGCAGGCATGGATGCGACGGATGCTGCGCAGGTGATGATCGTAGCCACCGGTGGCCAGAAATTCTGCCAGGGCGAGTTGCGTCGGCGACGCGGTGGCAATATTCATCATCATCTTTAACCGCTCCATCTCTCCCTGAAAGCGCCCGGCGATGGTCCAGCCGACCCGATAACCCGGAGCAATGGTTTTGGAAAACGACGCGCAGTAAATCACGAGCCCGGAACGGTCGAACGACTTTGCGGTGCTGGGACGCTCGTTACCGCAGATCAGATCGCCGTAGATATCATCCTCGATCAGCGGTATGTCGTTGGCTGCCAGCAGCTCAACCAGCTCCCGTTTGCGTTCTTCCGGCATGAGGCTGCCGAGTGGATTGCCGAAGTTCGTGATAACCAGGCAGGCGCTGACCTTGTTATGATCGATGGCATAGCGCAGCGCCTCGATACTGATTCCTTCGCGCGGTGTCGACGGGATCTCCAACGCCTTCAACCCAAGTTCGGCGATCATCTGCAGGAAATTAAAGTAAAACGGGGATTCAACCGCAATCGTGTCACCGGCCCGGCAGGTGGCCCGCAAGGCCAGCAGTACTGCTTCGACGCAGCCGGAGGTAATTGAGACTTCATCCGGGCTGACGCTGATACCGGCCATGATGGCGCGGCGTGCGATCAGCACTCGCAGCCGTTCATACCCCGGAGGCATATGGTAGAGCATGCCCTGGTCACCTCGGCGGCGCAGTTCACTGGCCATGATTCGGTTGAGTTTGTCGGTGGGTAAATTCTGCGAGTCGGGAATGGCGCTGCCTAACGGTAACAGATCCCTGTTCATCATATTGCGCATGACCTGCTGGCAGAGATCACTGATGGTAACTGTGGCCGGAGCGATGACCGAACGGGACTGAAGATCCGGCTCGTTAATTTCCGGCACACGGCTACGGACATAGTAGCCCGATTGCGGACGGGCTTCAATCAGACGCCGGTCCTCCAGCAGGGTGTAGGCCTGCATGACCGTATTGATGCTGACGTCGAAGCGGCGACTGAGTAGACGTAGTGACGGTACACGATCGCCTGCCCGAAAGGTGCCCTGTTCGATCAGTCCGCCGATCTCCTGGGCGACCTGTTCGTAGAGCAGGAGAGTGCTGCTGTTGTTAACCTGTCCGCTTCTCATGCCCATAACACACTCCGGGGAATACCGTTCAGAATAGATACAGTTGACGCTCTTTTGTATGATAACAGTTTGTCTATCACAAAACTGTTATGGTTACAAAAGTGTTTTTCTGTATCTGTTTTTTTGACACAGGAGGGTGTAGTTTGACACTATCACGTTCAGAAAGGAGATTGTCATGGAGTGTTCTCTTGCAAAAGGTGAATTGATACGGCTGGATGGCGGCGCGTCCGGATTGCTTCTGCGTTGTAGCGTCGGGACGGTCTGGCTGACCTGTGGGGATGGTACGGATCATCTGATCAGTGCCGGCAGCAGTTTTAAACTGGATGCCCACCGGGTTGCCGTAAGCGAGGCTCTTGAATCAGCCGAATTTTATCTGGCGGAGCAGGTGACGTCCGGCGCACTGCTCCATAAAGCCGGTATCAGGCTGGCCGCCTGTTGATAGTGGTGAAATGATTCTTTCCGCTGCGAACGCAGCACATTTTTTCATTTACGCTGCATCTGCGGTTAGGTATACATACAACCCGTTGTTCATCCGTTGTTGAAGGAGAAGGTATGTCTACGATCCTGCGTGCTCTTGTTCCAGCTCTTCTGATTCTCCTCATGCCCTGCTTTTCTCTGGCAGCGAACGTGAAAACGTATGTGGCTGAATTCGCCGTCACGGGAGCATCCAACAGGGATGAACTCAAGGTGACGTTGCAGGGATTGTTATCATCGCGTCTGAATCCGGGCCAGGTTCAGTTGGTCGAGAAGCCGGATACGGCTGATGTGCTGCTGGCCGGTAGTTATGCCCTGTTCGGCAAGATGTTCAGCATCGATGTTCTTGTTAAAAACAGCGCCAGTGGAATGTTGACGAAAGTATTCGAGCAGGGGGGGAGTCAGGATGATCTGCTGCCGGCGATAGGACGTCTGGCACAGAAGGTCGATCGGGAACTTGCCAAGGTTTCGGCGGTTGCAGGTGAGGCCCCACGTACTGCTGCAACGACCGTGCTTCCTGCACCTGTAGCTGTAGGAACAAAGCCGGTGGAACCGGTCCCGGCTCCTCTCAACAAGGTAGCAGCAGCGCCTGTCAAAGCGGAAGAGGCGTACGTCATCTCATCCGGTATTCCGACCGGTAACGCACCGGGAAACTGGACCAGTGAAGCGCTGACGGGTGTCTTCACCTCAATGGCTGTCGGGCGCACACTTCCTTCCGGTGAACGGGAAATATTTATCGCCGGTTCGCAGTCACTGCGTTACCTGCGGAAAGGTTCCGACCTGAAACAGGTCGTCGAGATATCACTCCCCGTTTCGGCCCGGATTCTGGCCCTTGATACGGCCGATCTGGACAGGGATGGGGTACCGGAGATCTATGTATCAATCGTGGACCGTAAAACGGTGAGCTCACGGGTCTATCAGCCGACGGAAAGCGGACTGGAGCTTATCGCCGATAATCAACCCTGGCTGTATCGCGGCATTGGACTCGACCTCAAGGGTCGTCTGATCGTTGTTCAGGCGGTCAGCGCTGCTGGTGAATATCACAGTGGTATTGCCGAACTGACAAAATCCGGTAAAAACTTCAGTACGCAGAACAACCGCACCTTGCCGCGCCATGGCACTATTTTCAACTTCTCCCGTTTTCGTGATGCTTCCGGCGTAGAAAAATTGGTCATTATTGATGAAGATGGTTACCTGATCGTCGCTGCGGTTGATGGCAGTGAAGAGTGGCGGAGCAGTGAAAAATTCGGAGGTTCAGAAACGAATTTCAATTACGATTCCGTTGCCCAGGTCCGGTCAAAAGGTACCGCCTATCGCTGGAACTTTCTGGAGCAGCGTATCACCGTCCTTCCGGACGGAACCATGATTATCCCCCGCAATAGCGGCACGTTCAGTATCGGCAACAACCGTTCCTACAACATGCACTCCCTGTTCGGTCTGCAGTGGAGCGGTTCCCTGCTCCGTGAAGCCTGGCATACCCGCCCGACACCCAGCTATCTGGCGGATTATGCCTATGATGCTTCTCAGCGTGAGGTGGTGCTGCTGGAAGTCGTTCAGCGGGCCGGACTGTTTACGGAGGGGAAGACGGTCATCTCGATAAACAAACTGGATTGATGTCGGTGGACTGTTTTGCAGGTCGTGTAGAGCGGTTCATGATTGCTGACAAGCGGTAATGTATGGTATCAGAGTGCAGCTTTTACCTTCATAATGATTCTGCAAGAAAGAGTGCGGGCCATGCGAAAAAAACTGCCGATAGGAATTCAGACGTTCCGTGAGATTCGTGAAGAGGGCTATTACTACGTTGACAAAAGTAGTTTTGCCCTTTCATTAATCGAACAGGGGAAATATTATTTTCTCTCCCGGCCCAGACGTTTTGGCAAGAGCCTCTTTCTGGATACTTTGAAAGAGCTGTTTGAGGCGAATGAACCGCTCTTTCGGGGGCTTACTGCCCATGATGCCTGGGATTGGTCGATAACGTACCCGGTTATCAGGATCAGTTTCGGCGGCGGAGTTTTAGGTTCGCGTGCCGAGTTGGAAGATAGTCTGGACGGGCAACTCGCGTCGTATGAATCAGATCCGGAAGCTTCTGCAGGAGTATCGCTGCGGCGTCGCTTTGTAAATCTCATCAGGGCTCTGCACAGCACGAGCGGCCAACGGGTGGTTGTACTGGTTGACGAATATGATAAGCCGATACTTGACCGCATTGATAATCCGGAGGCCGCCTGCGAAATCCGCGAGAGTTTGAAGGACTTCTATTCTGTTATCAAGGATTCAGATGCGTACATTAAATTTGCCTTTCTGACCGGAGTCAGTAAATTTTCAAAAGTCAGCCTGTTTTCCGGATTGAACAATCTGGAAGATATCACGCTTGATACTCGCTACAGTGCTGTCTGCGGCTATACTGAAGTTGATTTGGATGCGGTCTTTGCTTCTGAATTGGATGGTTTTGATCGCACTGAAGTCAGAGAGTGGTACAACGGTTATAACTGGCTGGGGGATGCCGTTTACAACCCTTTTGACCTGCTGCTGCTGTTCCGTAATCGCCTGTTTCGCCCCTGGTGGTTTGAGACCGGAACCCCGACCTTCCTGATCAAGCTGCTCTCCGAGCGGCAGCAGTTCACTCCGGATCTTGCCCGGATTATTGCCCCTGAATCACTGCTCTCCACCTTCGACGTCGGAAATATCCCGTGCGAAGCGCTGCTTTTCCAGACCGGTTACCTCACCATCGATTCGGCGCGCTACCTTCCCGGACGGCTGGAGCTTACCCTGCGCTATCCAAACAAAGAGGTGTTGGCCAGCCTGAACGACTGCCTGTTGCAGGCCTTATCGCAGGATCCGATGGTGCCTGCCCGCAATGTCAGCCGTTTGTACGATATCCTTATAGCAAACGATATTCCCGCCCTCAAAGATCTGTTCCATTCGTTTTATGCCTCCATCCCGCACGACTGGTACCGCAAGAACCAGCTTGCCAACTTTGAAGGATATTACGCCAGCATCTTCTACAGCTATTTTGCCGCACTCGGCCTGGATATCCAGGTAGAAGACAGCACCAACAAGGGGCGCATCGATATGGCGGTACGCTATCACGGTCATATCTATCTATTTGAATTCAAGGTGGTTGAAATGTCGCCGGAGGGGAGAGCGTTGGAGCAGTTACAGACAAAAGGTTACGCCGAAAAATACCGGCAGTTTGGTGAACCGATCCATCTGATCGGCGTGGAGTTCAGTCGTGAGAGCAGGAATATAGTCGGCTTTGACGTTGCTGAAGGGTAGGTTTGACGATTGTATGGCGTTTTGTGTCTCAACATAGTTCTTACACCAACAAAAAGTGTCAGCGAATTGACTCTTGACAGTAACATTAAAATCCGTCATTTTCACAAAATTATGCGCGCACGTATTCCCTTGAAATATTTTTCGATGATTCTCCTGCTGGTCACGCTGACCTCGGCAATTTGCGGCGTGCATGGAAGCGCGTATGCTTCGCCGTGTCACGAGTCGGTTGTCCACGAGCTAACATCACCTGCAGATACCTCTGCATCTCGTCAGTCTCCCTCTGAAGCACCCGAACAGCACGATGATTTTGACGGGTGCGATACCTGCGTCAACTGTGCCTGCCACGCTCCGTTGATTGCCCAATCGATACAACTCAGCTACAAACCTTCCGTACGTGACAATGTGACCAGATCCACTCCGTTCAACTTTTTACCTGAAGTCTACCTCTCTCTCTTCGTTCCACCCGATTCAGCAACCGCTTAACCATCCGTTTTCTTTAGTAACTTACACGTAACACCATACATGTATTGACGACGTGTATCTGCCCGTTATCATCACCAATCAATTTATCTGGAGGTTCACCCGTGACACGCTCAACATTGGCACGCGGAATCGTTCTCGCTCAGCTACTGTCGGCATGTGTCTGCCTGCCGGCATGCGCCGAGTCAATTCCCCGCAACATCAACGAAATTGTTGCCCTGGCCCTGAAGCATAACGCCGAACTGACTGCACTCGACAAGGAGGCGGAGGCAAAGCGTTCGCTGGCAATCCAGGCCGGTATACGCAGCAATCCGACCCTCGAATTTCAGGGCTCTACCGGTACTCTGACCGGCAGCCCTGACGAACAGGCTGTTTCAATCGGGATTAATCAGGAATTCTCCCTGAATAACAAACCGCAGTTGCGCCGCGAAGTTGTTGAGCGTGAGGCTGAAGTTGCGCAGCGGCAGAGGGAAAACGCCGCCCGTTTGTTAAAGGATGAAATAGCCACGTTGGCCCTTGAATACTCCCTGACGGCAAAACGCCAGGAGCTTGCGGCAGAAGTGGTGAAGTTGAATCGTGATCTGGTCGCCATTGCCGGAGAACGCTTCACGGTCGGGGATATCCCCGAACTGGATCTCAATATTACGAGGGTTGAACTGGCACGGGCTGAAAACCGTGTGCTGGAAATTGAACGGGAGCGGATTCCGCTGCGCATCAAAATAGCCTCGTTGTGCAGTCTGAAAGAATCAGAGGTCATGGTGTCCGAGCCGCAATCACCGGAAAAATTTTCTCACAGCAGAGAAGCCCTCATAACACAGGCGCTTTCCGCACGTCCAGACCTCCTGGCATTAATGCGCGAACGTGACCGGGCAGAAACGGAAACCCGCCTGGCAGCAGCGGAAGCGCAGCCCAATCTCACGGTCGGACTCTTCGTGCAGTGGCAGAGGAGCGCCACCGAATTGGGCGGCATGTCGTCAGTCGGTAACGATACGCAGCTGGGGGTGCGGTTGTCGCTACCGATACCGCTGTTTGATCGTAACAGTGACGGAAAAGCCGCCGCCCGGGCCCGGCAGGATGCCGCCGGATCGCACTACCTGGCATTGGAACGGACAATTACCGCCGAAGTTGAATCCGCGTATGCCGCACTCTCGGCATCGGAAAAGATCCTCGCCCTTTTTGAGCAGGGCATCATTCTGCAGTTGGCCGAGAACCTGAAGCTGACCCAGGAAGCGTACCGTCTCGGCGAAGTAGGGATACTTTCGGTAATCGACGAACAAAAAAAATTCTTTGAAGTCAATGACGGTTACCTGTCGGCGCAGATGAGCAGGCGTCTCGCCGTTACGAAACTTGAAACAGCAGTGGCATCAGAACTCAGCGGAGGTGGTAAGTGAACAAAAAAATAATCAGCATTGGTCTTATCCTGGCGGTTGCCCTCGGGGGTGGCTTTCTCTATCGTTCTATGAACAGCAAAAGCGGTGGTGCGGAACATGCCGAAAAAAGTGAGGCCGGCCATGCGGAGGAAAAAGCCGATGCACATAAAGAAGCAGGCCATACAGATGAAAAAGAGGGTGGAGAGCACAAAGACGAAAAAGACGCTCATGAGGGGCATGGTGAGGAGGGCGCTATAAAGATGACCGCCGAAGTGCAGAAACAGAACGGCGTCGTTATCGCTCCGGTGATAAAGCACCGTCTCGGCGGTACCATCAACGCAACCGGCAAGGTGGAAGCAAATGCCGACAAGATTGCCCACGTATCTCCGCGCATCAGCGGAAAAATAGTTACAGTGAAAGCTTCTCTCGGGGACAGCGTTTCCGTTGGGCAGACTCTTGCCACTCTGGACAGCGTCGAGTTGGGTGAGGCTCTCAACCGCTATAACCAGTCAAAGACCAAGCTTGCCCTGGCCCGGTCCAGCATGGATCGCATCAAGGGGTTGGTAGAGAAGAAGATCGCAGCCCGCAAGGATATTCTGCTGGCCGAAACTGACTACAAAACTGCCGAGGCCGAGCTGCATACTGACCAAGAGCGCCTGTCACTCTACGGTGTTTCCGTCGCTGAACTTGAAGAGGCAAGTCGTAAAAAACCGCTACTGTCGGTCCGTGCACCTATCGGCGGTGTGATTACCGAGAAACATGCCATCGTCGGTGAGCTCTCCGATCCGTCAAAGAGCCTTTACACCGTTGCCGACCTATCTTCGGTCTGGGTGATGGTTGACATCAACGAAAAGGATCTTTCCAAAATCAGCACGGGACAGAATGCCATCGTCATCATCGGTGCATATCCTGATCTTAAATTCCGGGGACGAATCAATCACATCGCCGACGCAGTGGATCAGGCCACGCGCACGGTCAAGGCGAGAATCGAGGTTGCCAATCCCGGTCGCAAGCTGAAGCCGGAGATGTTCGCCACAGCCGAGTTGGCGCTGAAGGGTGATGCGCCGCCGGTGCTGGCTGTTCCCGAAGATGCAGTGCAGGAGCTGGAAGGGAAGAAGGTTCTGTTCGTCACTGACAATGGTACTGAATTCAAAGTATGCCCAATTGAGACGGGCCGCGCAGCAAACGGTATGGTTGAGATCGTCTCCGGTTTGAATGAGGGGGAGCGTTATGCCATCAAGGGGTCGTTCATGCTCAAGGCAGAGCAGAAGAAAGGTGAGCTTGAAGGGCACAATCATTGATACCATGGCGGTATAAAACACAAAGCTCACAGGAGATGACAACCACATGTTAGAAAAAATAATCGCATATTCACTGAGGCAGAAGGGGATGGTGGTCTTTCTCTCCCTTCTTATTATCGCCTTTGGGGCGTATTCATATCTGAAGCTGCCGATTGACGCCTATCCCGACGTAACCAACATTCAGGTCGAGGTTATCAGCCACGCGGACGGACTGTCCGCGATCGAAATCGAGCGGAACGTCACCTATCCGATCGAGATGGCCATGCGCGGTTTGCCGGACATTGAACAGATGCGTTCGGTTACAAAATTCGGTCTGTCAATTGTCACCATTGTGTTCAAAGACAGTGTTGATATCTATTTTGCCCGGCAGCTGGTATTCGAGCGTCTTGCCGAAGCGAAGGAAAAAGTCCCGAAAGGTGTTGCAGTGGCCATGGGGCCGATCGGCACGGCCATGGGGGAGGTGTATCAGTACACCCTGGAAGGGAAGACGCCGGACGACCCGCAGCAGAAAATCGCCTACCTGACCAACCTGCGCACGATTCAGGAGTGGATCGTCACCCCGCAGCTGAAAGGTGTTGTCGGGGTGAATGAGATCAATTCCTATGGCGGCTACTTTAAACAGTACCAGGTGGTTGTCTCACCGGAGAAGCTGGTCAAATATGCCGTGACGGTCGACGATGTCTACTCGGCCATCGGCAGTAACAACGAAAATGTCGGTGGCAATGTGCTCGAACGGGGCACAGATCAATATATCGTGCGTGGTGTCGGCCTGATCAAGGACATCAGCGATATTGAAACAATTGTCTTGAAATCCCAGGGGGGCACGCCGACCTATATCCGCGATGTGGCCCAGGTAAAGATCGGCGAAGCGGTGCGCATGGGCGCGTCGATGAAGAACGGCGAGGAGTGTGTCGGCGGCATTACCATGATGCTGCGAGGCGAAAACAGCCGCGATGTCGTGCGCCGGATAAAAGAAAAGGTTGCGGAGATCAACAGCAACAATATATTGCCGGACGGCATCAAAATTGTGCCGTATTACGACCGCAGCGATATTGTCAACGCGAGCGTCGGCACGGTCAACAAGGCGCTGGTCGAAGGTTCCATCTTCGTTCTCATTGTGCTGTATCTGCTGCTTAACAGTATCCGTGGGAGCCTGGTGGTGCTGATAGCCCTGCCGCTGTCGCTCATGGCGACCTTCATCGTCATGAAGCTGGCCGGCATCAGCGCCAACCTGATGTCGCTCGGCGGGCTGGCTATATCCATCGGTATGATCATCGACACGACTATCATTCAGGTGGAAAATGTGCAGCGCCACCTGAGCGAAGAGGGGGGAAAGCACCCCAAGCTGTTAACGGTGTTGAGGGCGGTCATGGAGGTCAGAAAACCGAGTATTTTCGGCGAACTGATTATCGCCATCACCTTTATTCCGATCCTGTCGCTGGAAGGGATCGAGGGGAAGATGTTCGGACCGCTGGCGATTACCGTTGCTATTGCACTGCTGACGTCGCTGTTCCTCTCTATCTTCGTTATTCCGGTGCTCTGTATCCTCTTTCTGAAACCGCATCCGGAAAAAGAAAGTTTTATCATGAAGCATGCAACAAAGTTGTACCTGCCGCTTCTTGGCTATGCAATAAACCAGAAAAAAGTAATTTTGAGTATAGCCGCTGTTTTCCTTATAGCGTCACTGCTTCTGGTGACCAGGCTCGGCACCGAATTTATCCCGGCGATGGATGAAGGCTCGTTTGACATGGATATTGCCATGCTGCCCGGTGTTTCCCTGGCAAAAGCGATGGAGGTGAATCAGCAGGCGGCGGCAACGCTGAAAAAATTCGGTGAGCTCGATGTCATTGTCGGGCGCACCGGCCAGACCGGCGTTGCCATGGATACCAGAGGGCCGGACAAGACCGGCTATGTGGGGATTTTTAAGCCGGTGGATCAATGGAAGCGGGATATTTCCAAGGAAGATCTGGTGAATGAAATGCGCACATCACTGCAAACGATAGCGGGAATCAGTTTCGGTTTCAGTCAGCCGATCCAGTGCCGTATAGACGAACTGGTGGCCGGAACCCGTGCGCAGCTTATTGTCAAGCTGTTTGGCGAAGATATTGACCTGCTCAGTCAAAAAGCGACCGAAATAGCCAAGGTGCTTTCCACCGTTCGGGGGGGGACCGACCTCAACGCGGAAAAGGTAGAAGGTCAGCCTTATCTTACCGTCAATATTGACCGGACCAGAATCGCCCGTTACGGCCTGAACATAAGCGATGTGCAGAAGGTCATTGAAATCGCGGTCGCCGGAAAAACCGCCTCGCAACTCTATGAACAAAACCGGAATTTTGACATTACGGTGCGTCTGCCGGAAGAAAAACGCAACTCACTTGAAGCGATTAAAAATCTCCTGATCACCACTAAAACAGGTATCAACGTACCGCTCGAACAGCTGGCGGAAGTAAAAATGATCGAGGGCCCCGTGCAGATCAGCCGCCAGGACGGCATCCGCAGAATCGGCGTCGAGATGAACGTCAGCGGCAGGGATATCGGCAGTTTTGTCGCCGAATCCAAACAGAAGATACAGGAAAAGGTCAAGCTCCCTCCCGGTTATTATCTTACCTGGGGTGGTCAGTTTGAAAACCAGCAGCGCGCCATGAGCAAGCTGATGATCATCGGTCCGGTGGCCATCGCCTTGATTCTCCTGCTGCTATACACCACGTTCCGCTCCATCCGCCTGGCACTGCTGGTTATTTCAAACCTGCCGTTTGCCTTGATCGGCGGCGTTTTTGCCCTTTTCCTCTCAGGGCAGTATCTGTCTGTGCCGGCGTCAGTCGGGTTCGTGGTACTGTTCGGCGTTGCCGTGCTGAATGGACTCGTATTGGTGTCGCGCATTTCGCAACTGCGCGAAGAAGGCTTTGAGCTGCAGGAGGCGATCAGGAAGGGGAGTCGCGACCGGTTGCGGCCAGTATTGATGACGGCGTCAATCTCAATTTTCAGCTTGATTCCGATGTTGTTTGCCGGCGGGGCAGGCTCTGAAATACAAAAACCACTGGCAACCGTTGTTGTTGGCGGCCTGGTAACATCCACACTGCTGACGCTGTTAATTATTCCAGCGGTGTACAGTTGGTTTGAAAAGCGGTCAGTCGAGTAAAAAATCTTATAAAAGCAAAAACGCCGTACAACCAGATCGGTTATACGGCGTTTTTTGCATTCAGATGAATCTGAAAGTAAAGTCGTAAAGCTTAGTCCATCTTGACCGGTACTTTGGCCTTGAGTACGAACTTGCCGTCTTTAACTGCCAAAAGGGCCAGCGGAGTTTTGATCGGTTCGCGGTTGGCGCGGATGGTGATTGTTCCGGAAACACCTTTGAAGTCCTTGGTTTTGGCCAGGGCATCCTTGAAAACCTTGGGATCGATGCTGTTGGCGCGTTTCATGGCATCTGCCAGCATCATCAGGCCGTCGTATCCCTGCGCGTCAAAGAGGCCGGGGAGTGCGCCGTTGAACTTCTTCTTGAAGGCTTCGATGAACTTGGCGGTCTCGTCGGTGGCCTGTTCAGGAGAGAAACCGAGTGCAGACATGGAGCCTTCGACAGCTTCACCGCCCAGTTTGATGAACTCAGGTGAGAACAGTCCGTCTCCGCCGAACATGTTGGCTTTGATCCCCTGTTTACGGGCCTCTTTCATGATCAGAGCGCCTTCGGTGTAGTAGCCGGAGAAGAAGATGACATCCGGTTTCTTGGCTTTGATGTTGGTAACCTGGGCGCTGAAGTCCTTGTCGCCGTCTTTGACTTTTTCATCGGCAACGATCTCGATCCCTTTGCCTTTGGCAGCATCGCGGAATGTCTGTGACAGGCCGACGCTGTAGTCGTTGTTGTCGGAGGTAATCACGGCAACTTTCTTGTATTTCATGTCTTTGGCAAAGTAATCGATACTGGCAGGGATGGCGACACTGTCAAGCAGGGTATCGCGGAAGATGAAATCGCCGATTTCAACCAGACCGGGGCCGGTGGCACCGGCTGAGAGCAGAACAACGCCCGCTTTCTGGGCGATGGGTGCAACAACTTTGGAGATGCCGGTGGTCGGGTCACCCAGGATGGCAACAACGTTATCGCGGCTGATCAGTTTCTGGGCTACGGATGCGCCTTCCTGCTTGTCGCCACGGTTGTCGGCTTCAACAATCTCTATTTTCCTGCCGTTAACTCCTCCGCCGGCATTGATCTCGTCGGCAGCCATTTTCATCCCTTCAAGGGTCGGTTTTCCGAACATGGCAACGTCGCCGGTCAGTGCGCCCATAAAGCCGATCTTGACGGTGTCGCCAGCGGCCTTGGGTGCATCGGCCGGTTTAGCCTCTTCTTTCTTTTTGCAGCCGGAAACCATCAGACCGGCAGCTACCGCCACTACTGCTGAATACAATGCAATTTTTTTCAGATTCATGCTTTGTTCCCTCCTTGGTAGATACGTGGTTTTAAAAACCCCGACAGCCGTTATGGCTGTCGGGGCAGATTGCACGTTAGAATGAGTACTTAAACATCAGCTTGGCGTCGTAGGGGTTCACCGGGGTCCCGTTGAGAGCGACATCTTTGTAGTAGTCTCCCAGTATGACGTAGGCGACGCGGGTGCCGACAGTCAGGCCGTCCAGCAGTTGATAGGTAGCTTCGGCATTTATCTCGGTACCGAGGTAATTACTCTCATTTTTCTTACCGGTTTTGAGGTTGGTGGGTTTCTTAGCATTTTCCTTGGCAACGGCAACAAAGCCGGCATTGCATGCAGTGGTCAGCTTGGCGCTGAGCGGCAGGTCGTATCCGATGTATCCGCCAATCTGTCCTTGAGCCTGATTGCCTGCGGCAAAGATGACCGAATTGTCCGTCGTATAGGCATTCTTGTCACGCCCAAGGATAACCATTTCATTGTCATAGTAGCCATGTTCGGAGTAATTGGCAGTACTGAATACGGAATAGAAGGCGTTACTGTGGCCGGTTGCGTCACCTTCGCCGGAGACATAGAGGAATTCAGAGCGAGCGGTTCCGGGTCCGACCTTGTATTTAGCGCCGGCGTTCAGAGCCCAGGCGGTCGTAGAACGGCTGTTAACCGTACCTGCCTGCAGTACGCCGAAGCCGTTCAAGGTCAGCGGACCGGTGGTAAATTCGGCATTAAGGCCCAGATTGCTTATCTTGGCATCCTGCTGGGCAAGTGCAGCAAATGTATCATTGCTGTCAGTGGTGATGGAGTTGTTTCTGAAGAAATAGTAGGCGGCGCCGACTTTCAGATCTTTGTTCACTTCATACTTACCATCCAGCAGGAATAAATCGTTGGTCAGGTGACCTAATACGTTGTCTTTCGTTACGCCTGTGTCATTAAAACGAAAGTAACCGATTGAAGGGGTAACCTTATTGTAACTGCTGGAGAAGGCGATACCGGCCATGTCGGAATCAAACAGGATACCCTTGAAGGCATCGTTATATGGCTGCATCCCCAGCTTCATGTTGACATTTTTGAAGGGGTTGGCATCCAGGTAGATATGTTTTGTCTCGAAGTTGACGGTATCGGCTCCAACAGCGCCGCCCCAGTTTCTATGAGTTTCGTACGAATTGTTGCCCCAGTAGGTATAATCGATTTCAAACTGGGTAACCAGTTTCAGGTCGGCACTGGCCTTAGCAATGTACTGCAGACGGGCGCGCTGCTCGATAAAATTAGCCGAGTAGACATCTTTTAGTTTTCCCTCAGGCATGTACTGGCCGTCTCCACCGTATTTTGCACCGTCAGTGAAGCTCGTGGTACTTGTGCCATTGAAGTTCGAGTTGATATAGCGGGCTGCAAACATACCGTGGAACTCGTTTTCAAATGCACATGCTGTTGTTGCTGCTGTGGCGATCCCCAGGGTGAGGACGGCTGCCAGTATACTGCTTTTCTTCATGTGTACTTCCTCCATGTTGTGGTGTTCCTGCGGAAAATAGTCCCCAATAAGGGAGAAATGCTCCTGGAATTGTTACAAAATCTGGTTCAAAAAGAGCTTGGCCCGTTCGTGGGTCGGATTGGTGAAAAAGTGTTCAGGAGTACCTTCTTCAACAATGGCGCCGTGATCCATGAAGATGACCCGGTCGGATACTTCGCGGGCAAAGCCCATCTCGTGGGTAACGACCACCATGGTCATCCCCTCGCGGGCCAGATTTTTCATGACATCCAGCACCTCGCCGATCATCTCCGGGTCGAGGGCTGATGTCGGTTCGTCAAACAGAATCGCTTTGGGATTCATCGCCAGAGAACGGGCGATGGCAACGCGCTGCTGCTGGCCGCCGGAGAGTCTGGCCGGATAGGCAGCTGCTTTTTCGGCAATATTTACCTTGCGTAGCAGTTCCATGGCAATATCTTCCGCTTCCTTCTTATTACGTTTACGAACAACCGTCTGGGCCAGCGTCAGGTTCTCCAGAACGGTCTTGTGCGGAAAGAGGTTAAAGGATTGAAAAACCATGCCGATCTCTTCGCGTATCTTGCAGATGTCAGTTGCCGGATCGCAGACATCCAGTCCGCCAACACAGATCCGCCCACGGTCAATGGTTTCCAGGCCGTTGATCGACCTGAGGATGGTGCTCTTTCCGGAACCGCTGGGACCGATAATAACAACTTTCTCGCCGTCATTGACGTTGAAGGAGATATCGTTCAGCGCCTGAAAGGCCCCAAAATACTTGGAAACCCTGCTGACTTCGATCATGGGACGACTAGCGGCCTTCATTGAGTCGTTCCTCCATGAGGCTGATCAGCTTGGAAAAGAAGAGAGTCAGAATCAGGTAGATCAGGGCGATGACGGTGTAGGTCTCAAAATAATTGAAGGTTTCCGAGGCGTACTCGCGGCCACGTCGCAGTAGATCAGACACGGCCAGGATCGAGACCAGCGACGAATCTTTCAAGAGGGCGATGAATTCATTGCCGATTGGCGGCAGGACAACTTTGAAGGCCTGCGGCAGAATGACCTGACGCATGGCCTGACTGCGGGACATGCCCAGGGAGAGAGCCGCTTCCATCTGACCTTTTGGAATGGACTGGATGCCTGATCGAAAAACTTCGGCCATGTAGGCGCCGTAACAGAACGCCATGGCGATGATGGCGCTCACAAAGTCAGGGATTTTTACGAAGCGCCCCAGCGCATAGTAAATGTAGAAAAGCTGCACCAGCAGCGGGATGCCGCGAATAACTTCCACATACAACGATGCGGCTCCGTTTATGAAGCGGTTTGTCGATATTCTTCCCAACCCGGCAACCAGTCCGAAGACAATCGCCAGAAGAATGGCTCCGATCGTAACCTTAAAGGTAACCAGAATACCGTCAGGGATGAATTTAAAGATCGCCATGTACTGCTCTGGGCGACCGAAGGCCAGAAACAGGCATAGGATGATCGCGCCAAAAAAAGCAATACGCCAGGCGGTAAAGAGACCGGCGTCGCTTTTGTGCGGTATGGCAGCACCATCACCGACAGCTATCGGTGTATGTAGGGATTGATTATCGGGCATAGAGTTGTGCCGGGCGGGAGCAGTATACCTGGATCGCCCGGCGTGCCGATTTACTTAACCCAGGTGGCGTGGATCTTGGTGTCGAGTTTCTTTGCTTTAACCGATTTGATACCTTTGTTGAGCAGAGCCACCAGCTCCTTGTTGCCCTTCTTGACAACAATGCCGTAACCCTCTTTGGTGAAGGACTTGCCCACGATCTTGAACTTTTCCTTGTACTCTTTTTTCTTCAGTGCAAAGTGGGCGGCTACCGGTTCGTCACAAACGACACCGGAGATCCGTCCGGCAGCCATATCTTCAAAGGCCAGGCCGACTTCGTCATAGGTTTTGGATTCTACGCCGGCAACTTTTTTCACTTCGAGTGTGCCGGTTGTGCCGATCTGCGAACCGACTTTTTTCCCTTTCAGGTCAGCAATCGTTTTGGATATTTTGTCGCTTTTGGGTACGACCAGAATCTGTCCGATGCTGGTGTAAGGATCGGAAAAATCGTATTTTGCCTTGCGCTCGTCGGTGATGGTGACGGAGGAAATGATAGCGTCGTACTGACCGGAATCGAGTCCCGCAAAGATGCCGTCCCAGGCGGTATTCTTGAATTCAACGCTAACGCCGGCTTCTTTGGCAACTGCATTCATAAAGTCGATGTCATATCCCACAATTTTCTTGCTGGTATCAACCATCTCCATCGGTGGCCAGGTTGCATCGGTTGCTACTTTGATGCTTTTAGGGGCGGCGAATGCGGTGACAGACATGGCTGCAAGCGCCACTACCAGCAGGTTCAGCGTGCGAAAAATGTTCATTGGCATCTCCTTTTTTATTGATACTTTAGAACTCGAATGGTAAGACCAAATGAATTTTTATGAAATGTGGGGCGTATTGTCAACTAAAAACTCCCGATTATTTCAAATTCAAACAGTTTTACCGTTTATAGTAAGGTCGTGAGATAGCGTTGGAGAGATCTGCATGAACAGGTTTAAAGCAGCAGTGCTTCTGCTGACCACCACCTTTTTCTGGGGTGTGACATTTACGGTCGTCAAACAGGCGATTGAGAGTGTCGATGTATTTGTGTTCCTTTCGCAACGCTTCATTCTGGCTTTTGTTCTCATACTTCCGATCTGTATGTTTAAAGGCAGGAATTTCGATTACCGCACGCTGCGCCAAGGCTGCATCATGGGGCTGTTCCTGTTCGGAGTCTACGCCTTTCAGACCATTGCACTTCTCTTTACCAGCGCCTCAAACACCGGTTTTTTGACCGGATTGAATGTTGTGATCGTGCCGGTACTGTCGTCACTCCTGTTGCGGCATCGCATCCCGACCATGATAAAGATCGCCGTAGCACTGTCTGCGGTCGGCCTGTTTCTGCTCTGCGGCAATGGCAGCCTCAATTTCAACGCCGGTGATCTTCTGGCTGCGATCTGTGCCGTATGCGTTTCGCTTCACCTCATTTATACCGGTGAATATGCCCGCAGCAGCGATTATTACTGGCTGACGGCTGTTCAGTTGGGCGTCGTGGCGATATTAAGTACCATCTTTGCCGTTGTCCGTGGAAAACAGGTCCTGATCTGGTACCCGCATCTGCTCTGGACACTTTTGATCTGCGCCGTGATTGCAACGGTCTTCGCTTTTCTGGTGCAGACATCCATGCAGCGCTTTATCAGTCACAGCAATACCGCCTTGATCTTCTGCACCGAGCCTGTTTTCGCAGCACTCTATGCCTGGTTTGCCATCAACGAACGTCTCGGGTTTTACGGACTGGCAGGGGCACTGCTTATCCTGGGGGGGATGCTTGTTTCCATCATTCCTGAAACCTCAGAAGGCAAACGTGAGGATTCCGTAGCGACAGTAATCATACCTTGACCGGTCGGACCATTTCTGGAATAATCCGCCCCGCTTTAGCGTTACTAATTCCATTCGTTGATTGAGGAGATCAAAATCATGAAGAAAATGATGTTGCTGGTGTCGTGCCTTGTACTCTCGCTGCTTGCCGCCTCCGCCTTTGCAGGTGATGGCTCCTGGGATAAGGTTAAAAAGAACGGCAAACTCGTTATCGGCCTTGACGATTCTTTTCCGCCGATGGGGTATCGTCAGGCTGACGGCAAACTGGTCGGCTTTGATATCGACGCTGCCGAAGAGGTTGGCAAACGGTTGGGCATCAAAATCGACTGGCAGCCAACCGCCTGGGACGGTGTCATACATTCTCTGGATGCCAAAAAATTCGACTGCATCTGGAACGGCATGACCATCACCGAAGAGCGTGCCAAACAGGTCGCCTTCAGCAAGCCCTATATCATGGACGGCCAGATCGCTATCGTCAATTTCAAGGAAAAACGCTTCAAGTCGCTCAAGGATCTCAAAGATTTTAAAGCTGGTACTCAGAAGGGCTCATCGGGAATCCAGGCTGTCAAGAAACTGGCCAACGTACCGACCGAGCTGAAGGAATATGAAGACTATCCCAAGGCTCTGCTCGACTTGGAAGCCGGTCGCATCGACGTGGTGGTGGTAGATAATGTAACCGGACGCGACATGATTGCCAAACGCCCCGGCAAATTCAAAATTATTCCGGGCATGATCAGTAAAGAGCCGTTCGGTGTTGCTTTCCGTAAGGGTGATGCGGACCTTCGTGAAAAAGTCCAGCAGACGCTGGACAAAATGGTCAAAGACGGCGCATTGGCAAAAATTTCACGCACGTGGTTTGCCGAAGACCTGACCAATCCGAAAAGATTCTAGTCAGTGAACATCTCAATGAAATATGTAGTCGGCAGGGTCTTCGTGGTCCTGCTTTTTTTATTGCTCCTGGCCGGCAGTTGTTTCGGGGCTGTTGATTATGATCAGCTCTTCCGGCAATCGAGTGATCTGATGGCGCAGGGTGACCTTGAGGGGGCGTTGGGGCTGCTCAGGCAGGTTCCGGCTCCGGCTCCCGGCGAGGAGTCTGGCGCCTTTGTCTCCAGTCGTATGCAGGCAGCCCGTATCTATGCTTCGCAGGATGCCACAGACAAGGCCATAGCTGCCTGTCAGGAGGTCCTACGGCTTTTTCCGGAAAACAGTGAAGCCCGTAATTTCGTTGCAGCCCTGAAAGACCGGCTTAAACCGGGCTGGCATACCGTTCTGGCCGATACGGTACGCTTTCTGCCGGCTCTGGGTAAGGGTGCCGTGATGACGGTGCTGCTGGTGCTCTGCACCATGATGGTTTCACCCGTGGGAGGTATGTTGATCGCGCTGGGGCGCATCAGCACGCTCCGGACGGTTGCGTGGTTCTGCTGGTTCTTTATCTGGTTTTTTCGGGGTACTCCGCTGTTGCTGCAGCTGTTCTTTATTTATTACGGGCTTCCCTCACTGGGCGTGACACTGTCTCCCATGACGGCAGCGGTGATCGGCCTGGGGCTGAACTATTCGGCGTATCTGGGTGAGATCATTCGCGGTGCGATCCAGAGTATCGATCATGGACAGATGGAGGCGGCCAAGGCTATCGGCATGAGCTACGGTCAGGCCATGCGGCGGATTATCATCCCCCAGACCTATAAACGACTGATGCCTCCTGTTGGCAATGAATTTATCGCTCTGATCAAGGATACGGCCCTGGTTTCAACTATCGCCATGGTCGAGTTGATGCGGGCGGCCGATCAGCTCTTCAACACCTACTTTAATATCACCGCCCTTGCATTGGCCGCTGTGATCTATCTTGTGCTGACGACCATCTTCACCTTCATCTTTGAAAAGATCGAATACCGGGCAGGGATCTATGAACAGCGCTGAGCAACCGCTTTTGAAACTCGAAAATATTACCAAACGCTTCAAGGATCTGACTGCGGTAAACGGGGTCAACCTGGAGGTTGCCGCCGGCGAAAAGCTGGTCATCATCGGTCCTTCCGGTTCAGGGAAATCCACGCTGCTACGGTCGATCAACCTGCTGGAGGTGATCGATGAAGGAACAATCCGTTTTGAAGGCTGCGAGGCAGGTTACGTTACACGCCGCGGAAAACGCCAACCGGACCGCCCCGAGGCGATCAGCGCCTTGCGGGCCGAGATCGGCATGGTCTTTCAGCATTTTCATCTTTTTCCGCATATGACGGTGCTGGGCAACGTCATGGAAGGTCCTCTGACTGTTCAGCGCAAGTCTTGTGATCAGGCCCGCTTGATCGCAATCGACATGTTGTCCAAGGTGGGACTGTCCGATAAGCGTGACGTGTTTCCGGCCACCCTCTCGGGAGGTCAAAAACAGCGCGTAGCCATCGCGCGTGCCCTCGCCATGCGGCCAAAAATGATGCTGTTCGACGAACCGACTTCAGCTCTGGATCCGGAACTGGTCGGTGAGGTTTTCGATACCATCCACACCCTGGCGGATGAGGGCATGACCATGATCATCGTCACTCATCATATGGGGTTTGCACGCGAGTTGGCTGACCGGGTGATTTTTATGGAAGGGGGGAATTTTCTGGCCCAGGGGACGCCGGAGGAACTGTTCAGCAAAGTGCAGGACAACGAACGGATCCGGAGCTTTCTCAATCGCCTTTTGTAAGCGGTTGTGTTTCAGAATAACGAGCCCTGATCGTTGTCCAGCAGTTTTTTGATTGGTGCGTACGTAATACGGTGGGCAGGGCAGGGGCCATACGTGCTGAGTGCCGCAAGATGCGCCTTGGTAAGATAGCCTTTATGCTTGTCAAATCCGTACAGCGGATATTCTTTGTGTAGTTCGTCCATGTTTTGGTCGCGTGCAACCTTGGCAATGATAGATGCCGCACTGATGGCCGGTACCGTCAGATCTCCCTGAACAATTGTTGTGACCGGAACAGACAGGGCAGGGGGCTGGTTTCCGTCGACCAGAACCTGTTCCGGTTGCACCGACAACCCTTCAACAGCGCGTGTCATTGCCCGCAGGGTGGCACCCAGAACGTTAAACTCTATGATCTCTTCCAGTGAAGCCGTTGCGATGTTCCATGCAACGGCTTTTTCTTTTATTTCTAAGGCTAAAGCCTCTCTTTTTTTTGCGCTGAGAAGCTTTGAATCAGTAAGCCCTTTGATAATAACCGAATTGTCCAGGATGACGGCACAGCAGTAGATTTCTCCAACTCCAGATCCTCGACCGGTTTCGTCAACTCCGCATGTCGTTTCACTCTTCAAGACGTGTCCTTTCCGGCAATAAAAAAGCCCCGCATGAGCGGGGCTGATTGGATTACTTTGCAACAGGAACGTATTTCTTTTCACGGATCCTGGCTGCCTTACCGCGCAATTTGCGCAGATAGTACAGCTTGGCACGGCGGACGTGCCCACGAACCATGACTTCGATGTTTTCGATGTTGGGTGAATGCAGCGGAAAAGTTCTTTCAACGCCGATGCTGTTGGAAATTTTACGAACCGTAAACGTTTCACGGATGCCGCCGTTCTGACGGGCAATACAGACGCCCTGATAGGCTTGGATACGCTGTTTGTCACCCTCAACAATCTTAACGTGTACCTTGACGGTATCGCCAACCTTGAAAGGGATAACATTCTTCTTCATTTGATCAAATTCCAGAAAATCGATGGTGTTCATTGTCTGACTTCCTCCTGTATGATGGTTCCTGATTGTGGTGTATGCAACTTCCTGATTACCCGCCGAGCAGTCTGTCAAGCATGATAGCTGCTGCCGAACGGACTGATAGATGATTATAGCTTCCGTTGCCGGCAATTGGCTCCAGAATAAAATCCGCTGCTGAAAAACATGCTTCGGTCAATCCCCAGCCGGTACCCAGTAACAACAGGCAGGGCCGGTCCTGCTCCAGTACTTCCGACCTGAACTGCGACAGAGAAACGGAACCGGGTCGCTGTGCCGCACCGGTTATCGCCACGGTGACCGGTTTCTGAAAATTGGACTGGAAATCGTCCCGTGCCGCTGCCAGTGTGGAACAGACCCGCACTATATCGAGAGCCTGACGCCGATCAGGGTTGTATTCAGCGCCCCAACCCTGCTGCCAGTGGCCGCTGATCCGTTCTGCCAGCTTGCGCTGCTCTTCGGATGGGGTCACGATATAAAAGCGATTCAAGCCGTACGTTTTCGAAGAGCGGGCGATATCGTGCTGATCAAGATTCGTAAGCGCCGATGTGACAACTTCGTGGTGCTTGTTGTACACCGGATAATGAACAAGTGCCAAAGCCAGATTTTCAGCTGCCATCAGCAAGCTCCCGTTCAATCTCTTTCAGCATTTTCAGGTCTTCTCGCGTCAAAACAATTTCTGCGATCAGGTCAGGGCGCAGCAAAAACGTCTTGCGCAGAGATTCTTTCCGACGCCACTTTCTGATCAGTTCATGATTACCGGAAAGTAGAGTTTCCGGGACAGCGAGTTCTTTAAATTCAGGTGGCCTGGTATAGTGCGGATATTCCAGCAGGCCATCGCCGAACGAATCGGTCCCGGCAGAATCTTCGCTTCCCAGCACTCCGGGAATCAATCGTGTAACAGAATCAACCAGTGCCATGGCGGCAATTTCACCGCCGGAGAGGACAAAATCACCCAGTGATATATCATCTTCGGCATACAGGGTACGGATTCTTTCGTCGATACCCTCATAGCGTCCACAGATGATGATCAGACCATCTCTGCCGGCCAGTTCTGCCGCTATGTTATGTGTCAATTGTCGTCCCTGCGGAGAGGTCAATATAACGGTTGATAATGGTTGCAGCTCTTTGACTGATTCAATGCAGGCGGCCAGTGGCTCCGGCTTCATGACCATTCCGGCGCCGCCGCCATAGGGTGAGTCATCAACGGTGTGATGGCGATCGGTTGCCCAGTCACGAATGTTGTGCAGCGAAATGTCAATGAGCTTTTTTTCTTTAGCCCGTTTGATAATGCTTTCATCAAACGGACCGCCAAACATCCCGGGAAACAGGGTCAGTATGTCAAACTTCATAGATCCAGCAAGCCATCCAGCGGCGTTATGGTCATTCTGTTACTGTTGATATCGACGTTTGATACAACATCTGCAATGGCAGGTATCAGGTATTCTTTACGTTCACCTTTGACAACATAGATATCACTGCTGCCGGTTTCAAAAATATCCACAATCCTGCCAAGCTCAACACCCTGATCCGTCACGACATCCAGTCCGATCAGATCACGCCAGTAGTACTCATCTTCTTCAGGTTCCGGCAACTGATCCCGGCGGAGGTTAAGCTCAGAGCCAATCAGCGGCTGAACCTGTTCTATGGTGTCATATCCGTTGAAGCCAAGAATGAAACCACCGCTGCGCAGGGCAATCTTTTGAAGTGTCACTTCACGAACGAGACCGGTGCTTCCTTTCAGTAAAACGGTTTGAGCCGATTTCAGGCTGTCGCTGTTCCCGGAAAAAGAGTAAAGCTTTACCTGTCCTTTGATCCCATGTGTTCCGATGATCTTACCAACCGGAATCAATTCATCATGTATATTCATTTATTCAACAATCTTAAGGATCGCCTTCTTGTTGTCTTTGGTTGAAACGGCATTCAGGATAGTTCGGATAGCTTTTGCGGTCCGTCCCTCTTTGCCGATGATGCGTCCCATATCTTCTTTGGCGACAGTCAGGCTGATAACGAGGGTATCCTCTTCTGTCTCTTCGGTCGTTTTAACAAGCGTAGGGTCGTCAACCAGTGCTTTAGCAATGCTTTCAACAAGTGTCTTCATGGCGGTATCCTCTGCTCATTTAAAATGACCGGCGGACCGGGGGACCGGATACACTATTCTGCTGCAACCACCGCCGTATTATAAAGGCCGGCATTCTTTAAAAGCTGACGGACAGTGTCCGTCGGTTGTGCGCCCTTGCCAAGCCATGCGGCAGCTTTTTCGATATTCAGCTTAACGACGGCCGGATTCTTGGTCGGATCGTAGGTGCCGACATTTTCAATAAAGCTGCCATCTCTGCGGTTGCGGCCATCTGCAACGACGATCTGGTAGAAAGGTCTTTTTTTAGCGCCTGCACGAGCAAGCCTGATTTTTGTAGCCATGGTGTTCCTCCTGATTTTTACCTTTTATAGGTAGGTGTGGTATGTTAAGTGCTGTCTCGTAATCTGTCTGTATCTATCTGAACGGAGGCATTCCCATGCCCTTGCCGAGTCCCCCCATACTTTTAAGGAGCCCTTTGGGGCCAAGTTTCTGCAACTGTTTCATCATTTTCTGTGCGTCTGCAAAGCGTTTCAGCAGCTGATTGACTTCCTGAACCGAGGTGCCGCTCCCCTTGGCAATTCGGAGGCGCCTGCTGCCATTGATAATCGAATGGTTGGCGCGCTCACCGGGAGTCATTGATCTGATAATTGCTTCTATCCGTGAGATCTCTTTTTCACCTGGCTGGGCGCCCTTCATCTGCTTCATCATCTTGCCCATACCCGGAATCATGCCCATAATCGATTCCATCGAGCCGAGCTTTTTGATCTGCTGCATCTGCGCCAGAAAATCTTCCAGGTCGAACTGACTTTTCTTCAGCTTCTGCTGGAGCTGGATGGATTCTTTTTCATCGAACAGCGACTGGGCTTTTTCTACGAGGGTAAGAACATCGCCCATGCCGAGAATGCGTGATACCAGCCGGTCGGCGTGAAATACTTCCAGTGCATCCAGTTTCTCACCGAGACCGACAAACTTGATCGGCTTGCCGGTAACCGCTTTGATAGAGAGGGCTGCGCCTCCTTTGGCGTCACCGTCAAGCTTTGAAAGAACTACGCCGCTTATATCGAGACGATCGTTAAAGCCGACTGCGACATTTACCGCTTCCTGCCCGGTCATGGCATCCGCAACAAACAGAACCTCACGAGGTTGGACGGCAGCCTTAATCTCGGAGAGCTCATTCATCAGATAGTCGTCGATCTGATGGCGGCCGGCGGTATCGAGGATAACGGTGTCAAATCCGTTCAGTTCGGCATACTGCATGGCACGTGAACAGATATCTACCGGTTTTTGGTCAGTTGAAGATTCAAAAACCTGTAGGCCAAGCTGACGCCCGACCGTTTGAAGCTGATCAATTGCCGCCGGACGATAAACATCGGCAGGAACCAGAAGAATTCTGCGTTTCTGCTTTTTGAGCAGGTTGCCCAACTTGCCGCAGGTTGTCGTTTTACCGGCGCCCTGCAGACCAACCATCATGATCGCTACCGGAGGTTTGGCAGCCAGGTCGAGAGCGTTGTTTTCGGCTCCGCCCATCAGCTGCACCAGTTCATCATGAACTATCTTGATGATCTGCTGTCCCGGAGCCAGGCTTGAAAGTACTACGGTGCCGACAGCCTTTGTTCGGATACTTTCTACAAAATCCTTGACAACCTTGAAATTGACATCTGCCTCAAGCAGGGCCATGCGGATCTCACGCAACGCCTCCTTGATATTCTCTTCAGTCATAACTCCCTGGCCACGGAGTTTCTTGAAGATTGATTCCAGCTTGTCGGATAGGCTATCAAACATGGTTGATTATTGAGTCCTGATTATAGAATTGATCCAAAAGGGGGTCACTATAAAGTAATGTTCTGAGGGCTGTCAAGAACTATTCGTTTTTATAGCATATTACCGGAGATTGTTATGGAAGAAGTGCTGTATTTTCAGGGGGTCTCCTGATGAGTGGAAATATCTTCCGAGAGAAGGTCAGGTGAATCGTGCTCTTTCCAGATCGTTTCATAGTCTGATTCGGAGTTGCGGCGATAGATAATTGCCGGCAGAATATTCTGATCCGCCAGTGTCTGCATCACGATTGCTTTAAATTCGACATCGTAGCGGATAGCAAGTCCGCAATCGTTTGAAATCGCCCGGGGGGAGGGAATCAATAGCACGGGAAGCTTTTGCGCTTTGAGGACACTCTCGGCTTTCATGACGCGGTGAGCAGAAGTAAATACCGCCAGTAACTGACCATTTTGAAGCATTCGACACCCTTTCAATGTGACAAGCTTTACAGAAGGCACCGAATGCTAATTGACAAACGGTTAACGAGTTTCTACTATGCCCGAAAAGGAGTTGTACATGCAAGGCACAATCCTCATCATTGGGCTGATTATCGTAGCCTTTGCCATAAGCGTACCCTGCGGTTATATCCGCCAGAATTATGCAAAATATTCATTCATGTGGTTTCTTCTGATTCACTTGCCGATTCCGGTGATCGTACTACTGCGACTCAAAGCCGGTCTCAGTTGGCACTTCATTCCCTTAACGCTGGGTGGGTCGGTTGCCGGTCAGATCCTGGGTGGAAGGCTGTTCCGACGGAGAAAACGGAATGCAGAAACGCCCTAGAATGCCCTTTCCCCGCCCATTGACGGGGCTCTTGCAGGAAAGTCTGCGCGGAGCGGTACTGGGTGAGCGGTTGCGTGAAACAGAAATCTGGCGTGTCTGGCCGGAGGTCGTCGGCCCGGGATTGGTTAATCGGGCCCGACCGCTGCGTATAATCAACGGCACGCTGACCGTAGCTGTATCGAGTGCGCCATGGATGCAGGAACTGCGCTTCATGACCGGCATGATAAAAGACAAACTCAACAACCGTCTCGGCGCAGAGGTTGTGAAGGAAATCGTGCTCAGGGCGGGGCGGGTAGAGCCTCCGCCGCCGGAGGTTCCAGAACCTCTCCCTGTGACAACGCCGCTAACCCCCCGTCAAAAATCGCTGATTGAAGAACAGGCGGCACTCATTGAAGACCCGGAAACCCGCCAAGCTTTTGCTGAGATGATGCAGGCCAGCCTGACTTCGGTAGCATCCCCGCTTTTCCAGAGCACGGGGTAACTCAACTCCTCGTCAGCTGTCGATACTTGATCCGGTGCGGAATGTCGGCGGCGGAGCCCAGTCGTTTCTTACGATCCTCTTCATACTCAGAGTAGTTCCCTTCGTACCAGACCACCTTTGAATCCCCTTCAAAAGCCAGAATATGCGTGGCAATGCGGTCAAGGAACCAGCGGTCATGGGAAATGACGACGGCGCAACCGGCAAAGTTTTCGAGACCTTCTTCCAGCGCCCGCATGGTATTGACATCCAGGTCGTTGGTCGGTTCATCCAGCAGGATGACGTTGGCGCCGCTTTTGAGCATCTTGGCCAGATGGACCCTGTTGCGCTCGCCTCCCGAAAGAGCCCCGACTTTTTTCTGCTGATCACTGCCGGAGAAATTGAAGCGCGAGACGTAGGCCCGAGAGTTTACCGACAGCTTGCCGAGCGGAATCATCTCCTGACCGGCCGTAATCTCTTCCCAGATGGTATTATCCGGATTAAGTGCATTGCGGCTCTGGTCAACGTAGGCCAACTGTACCGTTTCGCCGATGCGGAATGAACCGGAATCAGCTGTTTCCTGACCGACAATCATGCGGAAGAGCGTCGTCTTGCCGGCGCCGTTGGGGCCGATAATGCCGACGATACCGCCGCGCGGGAGATGAAAGGTCATCCCATCCATTAAGAGCCTGTCGCTGTACCCCTTGGAGACATTGTCGGCTTCAATGACGATATCTCCCAGACGCGGTCCCGGCGGCAGATAAATTTCAAGTTCACGGGCATGTTTTTCGCTTTCCTGCGCCACCAGATCTTCATAGGCGCTGATGCGCGCCTGCGACTTGGCGTGTCGCCCTTTGGCAGACATCCTGATCCATTCCAACTCGCGCTGCAGCGTTTTCTGGCGGTCGCTCTCCTGTTTCTCTTCATTGGCCAGGCGATTCTGCTTCTGCTCCAGCCAGGAAGAATAATTCCCTTTCCAGGGGATTCCTTCACCACGGTCAAGTTCCAGAATCCAGCCGGCGACATTATCGAGAAAGTAGCGGTCATGCGTTACGGCAATGACGGTACCGGGGTAGCTGTGCAGGTGATGTTCCAGCCAGGCCACGGTTTCGGCATCCAGATGGTTGGTCGGTTCATCAAGCAGCAGGATATCCGGCTTTTTGAGCAGCAGTCGGCAGAGCGCAACGCGGCGTTTTTCGCCACCTGAAAGAACCTTGACAGCCGCCTCTCCATCCGGGCAGCGCAGGGCATCCATGGCCATCTCCAGACGACTGTCCAGATCCCAGGCATCCAGATGGTCGAGCTTTTCCTGTAGGACCGCCTGACGGTCACACAGCTTCTCAAAGTCGGCATCCGGTTCTGAGAACTTATCGGTGATGGCATTGAATTCAGCCAACAGATCAACGATTTCCTGAACCCCCTCTTCTACGATCTGACGAACGGTTTTAGATTCATCAAGATGCGGTTCCTGCTCCAGATAGCCGACCGTATATCCCTGCGACAAAACGGCCTGTCCGTTAAAGTCCTTATCAACACCGGCCATGATGCGCAGCAGCGAGGATTTGCCGGAGCCGTTCAGGCCGAGAACGCCGATCTTGGCGCCATAAAAATAGGAAAGCGAAATATCCTTTATGACCGGTTTCTTGTCGTAAAACTTGCTGACCCGCATCATCGAATAGATAATTTTGTTTGGTTCCACTGCCATGTTCCAACCTCCTGATTTTATCTGGATAAAATCTGACTCTTGTACACGTCATGGCGCCGGACTGTCAACCGCTTTGGATATGGCAGAGATGATGGTTGATACCCCAAGATTGACTTGACAAATAGGACTAAAATGGTAGTATTCGGCATCTCACGACTCAAAAAAAGGAGAATTACCTATGTCGATTGATGTTCAGGACGCGATCAAGCGCTCCATACAAACCGAAAAAAACGCCATGAACTTTTACTTGTTTGCTTCCCAGCAACTGAAGGATCCGGATGCGAAGCGTACTTTTGCACTTTTAGCTTCTGAGGAGCGTGAGCACGCCGGTCAGTTCTTTAAAATTTACGCAGGTTCCGATATTCCTTCGCTGGATACCTTCCTGGATGAAGTGGGTGACAACGAGTCAAGTTGGGTGTTGACTATTTCTCGCTCTATTTCTGACGAATTCACTGAAAAACAGGCTTTGGAACTGGCTCTGGAAAAAGAAAAAAATCTCGAAGAAACTCTGCTGGCAAATGCCGCCAGAATGACAGACCCCGAAATCAAGGCGGTTTACGAACTGAACGCGCGTGAAACCCACCATCACTACGAAATGATCGAGGCCGAGTACGCCCGACTGATGGGTATGGTTCACGAATCAGATATGGATACGTTTGTCAGAGAGTAGCCTCTTCGCATGTTTTCACCAGCAGCAGCCCCTTGGAAACGAGGGGCTTTTTTATTCTGTTCACACGAGCACGGATTTGCGATGGTGTCATCTGAAGTAAAGGGCTGAAAAGACCTGTAGAAAAGTCCTGATCTGCCGATTTGATAGCGAGGTAGCATTCGACTAACGGGGCAATGAGGTTTGGGCGTGGCCACAAAAGAAGAAATAAAAATACCCTCGGATATCGAATTCAGGGTTATTGGCAACGTCCTCGGTCTGTTGATTTCTTCAGCTGGAATTTTAGCCGGATCCATGGTTCGTATGAACGATATCGACTACTGGCCGGATGACATTGTGCCGCTTTTGATCGCCGCCTGGATGGCTTTCCGGCTGTTTCGTAACTTTATCTCCACCATGATCGCCTACCCGGATGTACCCGTTCGCCGGCAATCGGTTAAACACAACACGTAATTTTCCCGTTGATACTGTAAGCTGAAATTGTCTCCTGTAGTCTGTTCGTAATCGCGCGTTACAGACTTGTGCAGACAACGTACTTCCACAAGCCCTTCAATTATTCCTGTTATCAAGGAAGTCAGGTTTCCGGCAACATCAACATACATAATCAAAAATTCAGGAGTTGCAGAGAAATGGTTCACCTTTCAAATATTGCCCGACAGCATGGTTCTCAAATACTGTTCCGGGATGCGTCATGTCAAATTCTACCCGGCACCCACACCGGTCTGGTCGGCCCCAACGGAGCCGGCAAGACGACGGTCTTCCGGATCATAGCCGGGCAGGAAGAGCCTGATGCCGGTGACATGCTTATTTCAAAAAAAACCACCGTCGGCTATTTTTCGCAGGATGTTGGCGATATGTCGGGGCGCAGCGCGCTTGAGGAGGTCATGGCGACCTGTGGCTCCACTGTTCGTCTGGCCGGCGAGATGAAGGAGATGGAAGCCGCCATGTGCGAGCCGCAATCGGATGATCAGATGGCGGCCCTGCTGGAGCGCTACGGTACTGCGGTTGAAGAGTTTGAACATATGGAGGGGTATGATCTGGATACGCGCGCTCAGGCGGTTTTGACCGGACTCGGCATCGGCCCCGACCGCTATGACCATCCGGTCGAATCATTCAGCGGTGGCTGGAAGATGCGAATCGCCCTGGCCAGTATCCTGACGCTCAAGCCGGATGTGCTGCTTCTGGACGAACCGACCAACCATCTGGATGTCGAATCGATTATCTGGCTGGAAGAGTGGCTGGCCACTGAATTCAAGGGTGCCCTGCTGATGACCAGTCATGATCGCGATTTCATGAACCGGGTTGTATCGCGGGTTATTGAAGTGGCCAACGGCACCTTTACGACCTACAACGGAAATTACGACTTCTATGAACGTGAGCGCGATATCCGCCGTGAGCAACTGATCGCTTCACATAAGCGGCAGCTGGATATGCTGGCCAAGGAGGAGGAATTCATCGCCCGTTTTGCCGCGCGCGCCTCGCACGCCGCCCAGGTACAGTCGCGGGTTAAGAAGCTCGAAAAGATCGAACGGATAGAGATCCCGGCTGAAGACCGGACGGTACGCTTCGATTTTGCCGATCCTCCCCGCAGTGGCGATGACGTAGCCGCATTTGAAGGACTTGGGAAAGTCTGGCTGACGCCGGATGGGCAGGAAAAGCCGGTATTTCATGGTGTGACCGGTATGGTCAAGCGCCTCAACAAAATCGCCGTCGTTGGTGTGAATGGTGCCGGTAAATCCACCTTTCTCAAGATTCTGGCCAGTCAAACCGAGCCGACCGTCGGCAGTATGACGATCGGGGCCAACGTGGAGATCGGTTATTTCAGCCAGCATGCCATGGAACTGCTGGAACCTAAAAAGACCGTTTTTGAAACCATGCAGGATTATATGCCGCTGGCCACTATTGGCACGATCCGCACTATTCTGGGAGCGTTTCTCTTCTCGGGTGATACGGTGGACAAGCGCATTGAGAATCTTTCAGGTGGCGAAAAGAGCAGGGTGGTTTTGGCAACAATTCTCTGTCGTCCGGTCAATTTCCTGATTCTCGACGAACCGACCAACCACCTCGACATCCGCTCACGGGAAATGCTGCTGGAAACGCTGAAAAACTTTGGCGGAACAATCGTGCTGGTCAGCCATGACCGACATTTCCTCCGTTTACTCGTTGACCGGGTTTTTGAGGTTGATCATGGCGAAATGAGGGTGTATGAAGGCAACTATGATTATTACCTGAGCAAGAGTCATCATACGGCAGGCTGAAGGAAAAATAGCGGGAACTACACCACAAGGAGAATCACCCATGGCCAAGCCGAACTATTCTTTTGAAAAACGTAAAAAGGAACTTGATCGCCAGAAGAAGAAGGATGAGAAGAAAGCCCGCAAGAGTGAGCATTCCGATGAAGGTACTGATCCGGAAGAAGGGGCCGAGACTGGTGAAACAGCTGCTGCCGTAGAATAACGTTACCGTTCATTTGGAGGGTTTGAAATGTCAGACCACGCGAAAATTGTGATTCTTGACGGCTACACCATTAATCCGGGCGACCTTTCCTGGAGTTCTCTTGAGGCGTTGGGTCACTGCACCATCTACGACCGGACGCCGGTCGAACTGAAGCTGGAGCGCGTCCGCGATGCCGAGATCATTCTGCTCAGCAAGGTCAAGCTGGATGCGGCGACGCTGGAATCGCTGCCGAACCTGAAATATATTTCCATGCTTGCCACCGGCTACAATAATGTCGATGTAGCCGCCGCCGGACGACTCGGGATACCGGTCTCCAACGTCCCGGCCTATTCGACCGAGTCGGTTGTCCAGACTACCTTCGCACTCCTACTGGAACTGGCTCTGCATGTCGGTCTGCACGATGCCTCGGTCAAGGCGGGGGAATGGATCAGCTGTCCTGATCATGCCTACTGGAAAACGCCGCTGGTGGAGCTGGATGGACTGACACTGGGAATAGTCGGCTATGGTACGATCGGAAAGGCGGTGGCACGGGTAGGTGCAGCTTTCGGTATGAAGATTATCGCTCATGCGCCGCGTATACCTCAGGATCAGGGAGCGGTGCCGGTCAGCTTTGTGTCGCTTGACGAACTGTTTGCCACTGCGGATGCCATTAGCTTGAACTGCCCGCAGACCGCTGAAAACGGCGGTTTTGTAAATGCACAACTGCTCGGATTGATGAAATCAAGCGCTTTTTTGCTTAATCTGGCCCGGGGTGGGTTGGTCAATGAAGCGAATCTGGCACAGGCGCTGCGAGATGGTCTCCTGGCCGGCGCCGGACTGGATGTGGTTGCCCATGAGCCGATGCTGGCGGACAACCCGTTGCTAACAGCTCCCAACTGCATCTTTACGCCGCACATAGCCTGGGCTTCCCTGGCTGCACGTACGCGGTTGATTAAGATCGTTGCCAACAACGTAGCTGCCTATCTGAGCGGTGTGCCGGTCAATCTGGTGAACGGCCAGTTTTTGTAATTCGATGTACCCATGCACCTTTACAAAATTATCCTGATCACCTCTTTCAGTACGCCCAGTCTGTAAGGTTTCTTTCTTTGACGGATGCGCACATCGTCACATCCTGTCTTTACATTCCGGTTGAAATATACATACTGGACTTTAGACATTCGTCCACATTTTAAAGAACACTACAGAAGTCTAAAGACCAGCACCTCACGTGGGCTGAATGGTTTGCAAATGTAGTCATCCGCGCCAAGTTCCAGACCAAGCAATCGGTCGATCTCTTCCAATGCATGTTACGCTAATTTTTCTTCTCTCTTATGAGTTCGAGCAGCTTCTGAGACTCCGGCATATATGCAGCACGTATCTCCGCATAAAACAAGCTGCCGTCCATTCGTTTATGACGCGTCGTATACCGGTATGAACCGGATCTTTTGACACCTTGTATGCGCTCACTGAAATCAACAGGTGACACTTCCGCTTCGATATCTGCTCGGGTCATCCCTCGCAGCTCTTCTCGTGAGTATCCGTAATAATCACAGAAAATATCGTTCACAGAGAGAATTGTTCCATTCTCATCGAATATACATAGGGCATCCATAGTGGTGCCTGCCAGAGCTTGAAACTGCTCTTCAAGTGCGTTGACCCTCTTTTCAATCAATTTGCGCTCCGTAACCTCAATCATGAATCCACCGAGCGACTTACCCGATTCATGCTGAATGGCGAACTTGGTGGTTGAGTAATACCTCCCGTTTATTTCGTCATCTTCCTGAAACACTTCATTCGAATCCAGAACCTTCTGATCCTCTCGGACTGTGAATCGGCGTGCAATACTGACCCACCTTTGGCCGTAATCGGCGTCCAAAATTGACCCACTTCAGCACCTTCCTCCATACTCTCTGGACCCTACCAGAAAGAGGAGCAACCAAAGGAGATGCTGAACGTGGAAACCATTCGTAAAGTCCGTCAGGCTTATTTCAGAGACGGCAAGGCAATTCGTGAGATAACTCGCGATTTCAACCTTTCCCGCAATACCGTCAGAAACATCATCAGAAGTGGTATCACTGACCAGAAGTACGAGCGGATTGATCAACCGTACCCCAAGCTTGGTCCCTTTATTAAGCGGTTGTCTGATCTGCTGAAGGAAGACTCCGGGAAACCGGTTCGTCATCGCAAGAGCGCCCAGATCCTGTTTGAACAGTTACAGCGGGAAGGATACGAAGGTGGCTATGACGCCGTCCGTCGGTATGTGGGAACGCGCTAAAGAGAGAAGACGATACGGCTTCCGTCAAAGCCTTCGTTCCGCTGGCTTATGATGCCGGTGACGCCTTTCAGTTCGACTGGAGTTATGAACAGGTTGAATTGGGCGGCGTTCCGGTGGAAGTAAAGATCGCCCAGTTCCGCCTGTGCCACAGTCGCAAACCGTTTTGCATTGCCTATACCCGTGAGACACTGGAGATGGTTCTTGATGCCCATATCCGGGCTTTTGAGTTTTTCGGCGGTGTTTGCAGACGGGGTATTTACGACAACCTGAAAGTAGTCGTTAGTAAAGTGTTGATCGGCAAGGAACGGGCATTCAACCGCCGGTTCCAGAACTTGGCCTCCCATTATCTGTTTGACCTGGTGGCTTGTACCCCTGCCGCCGGTTGGGAGAAGGGTCAGGTTGAAAATCAGGTTGGCGTCGTCAGAAACCGCTTCTTTGCGAAACGCCGCCGTTTTGCAACTCTTGATGAATTGAATGAATGGCTGGAGGGCGAATGCCGTAATCACGCGGCCACTTTCAAACACCCGGAACTCAAAGATAAAACCGTTGATCAGGTTTTTGCCGAAGAGAAGATCAAGCTCATGGCGCTTCCGGTCTCGCCGTTTGATGGTTATCAGGAAAGCGTCGTCCGGGTTTCACCGCAGCTATTGATCAGCTTTGACCGAAACCGTTACAGCGTCAATGCCATGGCGGTCGGTAAAACAGTCTCGCTGCGGGCATACGCCAACCGGATTATCGTGGTGATGAGCGGTACAGTAGTCGCCATCCATCGCCGTCACTTTGGTCGTGACAAGGTTATCTATGATCCCTGGCATTATCTGAGCGTGCTGGAAAAGAAGCCGGGTGCATTACGAGACGGAGCTCCATTCAAACAATGGGACCTGCCAGAATCAATGGTCGAAGTCAGGAAAGCCCTGGAAGAACGCGCTGGTAGCGACCGCCAGTTTGTCAATATTTTATCCGTTGTCAGCCGCTATGGCTTGGAACTTGTAGCTACTGCCTGCACACAAGTAATCGCCGACAAGACCATCAGCAGTGATGTCGTACTCAGCATCCTGTCCCGGACACACGACGAACCACCACCGGAACTACTCCCCTTGGCAGAGCATCTGCCGCTTCTGAAGCTGATTCCGGTGGTTGATTGTTGCCGGTATGACCGTCTTCTCACGGGAGGTGCCTATGGTACTGCGTGACCGGTTAATGGAGGCACTCGGAACCCTTGGTCTGTATGGCATGAAGGCTACCTTCGACGAGATACTGGCACAAGGCATAAAGAGCCGGGCAACACGTAACCGTCAACCTCAGACCATCTTGAATGTGTTTCGGATTTATGATTGTGATGAGATTTGCCTTGCGGCGAGCCAGTTATCCGGGAGGAGTTGATCGATCTGCTTTGCGGGATGGGACAT
>Ga0172367_10000534_pt1 | contig 58349 bp, 53 predicted proteins | sample Lak10m_FD_114542 | JGI IMG/M metagenome (GOLD analysis project Ga0172367, IMG submission 114542) | Freshwater microbial communities from Kabuno Bay, South-Kivu, Congo - kab_022012_10m | ecosystem: Environmental > Aquatic > Freshwater > Lake | place: Democratic Republic of the Congo: South-Kivu... | reverse complement strand
GTTTGACGATTACAACCACGTGGCACCTCACTCTTCGCTTGGCATGCTGAGCCCGGTGGAGTATCGATCAAAAATCAGCTAACAAACTGTCGCGCCAATTGGGGTCCAGAACAAAACGAAAATCGAAATAAAGAACGAAGCCACGGAACATATAAAATCGCGCCCATGAATAAAAATGACCCAAAAACAATTAAACGAAAGACGCAATTAGGCCGAAGTTGCGCTCCTAAGAGCATTCCTGTTTCAGTTCTTTGATTAAAAATCAGTCCTAAATTGGCGATGATCAAAGTAGTAAAGATCAGTGCTCTTGCCTCCTCCTCACCTTGACCCCGCCATAATGAAATCAGAAAAACGCCCAAAACCGCGACAGAAACCCAAAGACCTTGTAACAAACTCGACTGAACCATTTTCCATCGAAACAAAGGCTCATCAGGTTTACGAGGAGGCTCTTTCATCACCTGAGAACTCTCAGACTCTCTTTCAAATACAAAAGTGCACGCGGGTTCGATAATCAAATGAAGAAATGCAATATGTACCGGGAATAAAACCAAAGGAAGTTTGAATATAATAGGAATAATCGAAACCAAAGTAATCGGAACATGAATTGCCAATAAATAAGCAAAGGCATGCCTCAAATTGAGAAAAATCCGCCTTCCCATTCGCACTGCCGTTACAATCGAAGAAAAATCATCTTGCAATAAAACAAGTGCGGCAGCCTCTCGCGCGACGTCGGTGCCTCGCTGTCCCATGGCAATCCCGATATCTGCCGCTTTGAGAGCAGGGGCGTCATTTACCCCATCCCCAGTCATTCCCACCACTTCACCCATCGACTTAAGCACTTTGACTAACCTGAGTTTCTGCTCAGGAATCATCCGAGAAAACACACTTACTGTATTTAATCTAGCCTTCAACTCTTCGTCGGTAAGCTGATTCACTTCCATACCAGTTAGAACTTTCTCGGGAGATAAAAAACCAATTTTCTTTGCAATACTACTCGCTGTCTCGGGATGATCTCCAGTGATCATAATCACCCGAATTCCAGCAGCTTGACATTCCCGAATCGCCTGCGAGACATCTGGACGAACCGGATCCGCTAGACCAATCAAGCCTAAGAACTCAAAATCAAAATCATGCTGACCGGGTGGTAGCCGTGTCTCTGCATGAGCGCGAGCCACACCTAAAACCCTTAATCCATCAGAAGCCAATTTCACGACAGCCTGACGAATCGGCTCCGCTTTTTCAGAAGACAAATGACACAAATCGATCACCGCTTCGGGAGCTCCCTTAGCACTAATGACCCAACCGTTTTCTTGCCGAGCTTTCCATGCATAGGATACCGCAAGAAGAGAATCCGAAATGGAATATTCCCTTAATAAAGTCCAATCTGAGTGCAGATGCTCGGTGCCACTCAAATGCTCTCGACCCGCAGCATGAAATGCTCGCTCCATGGGATCAAAAGGTTCAGGCCGGCTTGCTAAAATCCCGTACTCCACGAGCTCATGCACTTCTTCAGGCAAAATATACTGAGTATTAGGAAGAACTTCGTAAATGACTCCATTTCTCCACAGAGATTGAATGGTCATGCGATTGAGTGTGAGAGTTCCCGTTTTATCTACACAAAGAACTGTGGCCGATCCCAGCATCTCCACTGCAGGAATTCTTCGAGCTAATACTTGACGCTGCGAAAGACGCCATGCTCCTGTCGCAAGAAAAATTAATAAAACTGCTGGAAGCTCATTAGGGAGAATCGCCATAGCTAGCGTCAATCCTGCTAAAATCCCTCCTAATAGATCATGACGAGTCCATACAAAAACAACAGTCGCCCCAACGCATAAAAGCGTTGCAATGACGGCTAGAAGACGCACTAATTTTCGAGTTTCTCTCTGAAGATAAGAAATTTCAGGAACTTCTTTTTCGAGCGATTTTCCAATTTTTCCTAATTCTGTTTTGATTCCAGTAGCAAACACTCGCGCAAATCCGTGACCTCGCACAATGGTGCTACCAGCGTAGACCTGAAAATCCTTCAAAAGAGATTCAGAATTTTCTTCATCTGATTTCTTGCGCTTGATAACGGGAATCGACTCTCCCGTTAACAATGATTCATCTGCCTGCAGATCAATAGCCGAAAAAAGTTCGGCGTCTGCGGCCACACGATCTCCTTCACTGACCACTAAGAGATCACCCCGGACGATCTCAATACCTGGAATTCGAATTCTTTTTCCATCACGAACGACCCAAGCACATGGACTCGATAAATCTCGCAAAGATTCGAGAGCGCGTTCCGTTTTCCGCTCCTGATAAAGAGTAATCAAAACGATCAAAATAAGAAAGCCAATCAGACTTAATGCTTCCTGCCGATCCCCCAAAATCAAGTAAACCCCTCCTCCGATGAGAAGAAGATAAACCATCGGCTCTTTTAAAATCTCAGCAAGAAGATGAATCGCTGTTCGCGCCTTCTGGGTCGGAAGCTCATTAAGACCGAATTGCTTCAAACGCTCAAAAGCCTCTTGCGAAGACAAACCGGAAGTGGAGGTATTGGATTGAATTTCCTGCATCAAATCTCCCTCAGAATGAATCACGCGCTTGGCATAATCTCTGCTATTCTTTATGCCATGTTCCTATACTCATGAGGAGGAGAACCTATGAAAAAGATCTTATGGGCCATCGACGCCTTTCAAAGTGATGTCAGTCTCGACAAAACTTCGGTTGAACTCATTCGCAACCTCGCTAAAAAAACCGAATGCAAAATTGAGCCTGTTTACGTTCTAAGTCCTGAGCAACTTAATTTATCAGTCGAATTTACGCCGCAGCTCATTGCTCATTACAAACCCGCTGCAGAAAAAACACTCAAACAAGTTTTAAAAAACACGCAAATACCAGGACTTATTGCGCCTCAAGTTCTGGTAGAAAATGCTCCTTCACTCACTCAGACAGCTGAAGCACTCAATGCTTACGCACTCAGCACAGGTGCCGATCTCATTGCTGTTGGTACCCATGCAAAAAAAGGACTCGCTCGGATGCTTTTAGGAAGTTTTGCCGAAGCACTTTTGCTGCATTCACGTGTTCCTATCCTGACGATCAACCCAAAGACGAAGAGTAAAGCTAGAGACAACTCCATCCTTTTTGCTACTGATGGGAGCCCCTCCTCTGAGGAAGCCTTTAAGTACTTACTCAAACTCGCGCAAGATCTCGGTACAAAAATCACTCTCTATCACTACATCCGTAACCCGATCGACCCTATCATACAATCGGGCGCGTTTCTGTTAGGCGGCGGTTGGGTGCCCGTCAACACCTATGTCCGCGACGAAAGCGCGCAGATTGAACAAGAACTCCAGAAGATGGTCGAAAAAGCAAAAAAAGAAGGAATCAAAGCCGAAATTTTAATCGACTCTGGATATGAAGGAATCACTGAAGGAATCCTCAATAGTGCTGCTGAGACCAAAGCCGTCATGATCGCATTAGCTGCTCAAAGTGGTCCGATTACTGCCACTCTCATCGGGAGCATTTCTAGGCAGGTTGTTCGAAGCGCTGAAACCCCGGTATGGGTCATTCATACCGAAATCCAAAAACCTAAAGCTAAACTTAAACCAAAGAAAAAAAGCACGATTCGACTCTATTCATAAACAATAAAATAAAAATGCCGGTTGAACTTGGGTAATTGATCCCAATTCAACCGGCAAACTTACAATGAGTGAGCGAATGTTTGCTTGAGAACTTCGGACAGAACGCGCAATGCATCTACTTCAGTAAAAATACCAACAACCTTACCATTGCCTTGCTCAACAATGGCACATCCATATTTATGCTCCGCCATAGTGGACACCACTTCTTCAAGAAGAGCATCAGGAGAAACTTTGTAAGGATCTGGTGTCATCACGTCTTCAACGCATAGATCTGCCGAACCTTCAAAAGAAGAAGCAAATTTGATATCACGGTCAGTGATCACACCCACCAAGTGACCTCCGTCCTGAACGGGAAGATGGCGGATCCGATTCTCCCTCATCATTTCGAAGGCTTTTTTAAGAGAAATATCCTTCCCCACAGTGTGAGGCATAAGAGTCATGTGTTTTTGAATTTTTGGAGTTGTTTTCATAATGAGATTACCGTCCTGTTTAGGTGACTAAAGCAAACCATAGGCCAATGGCTATAGTTGTTTTTTATTAGTCTCAGATTATCATAAAACCATAAATCAACGAATTTAAGAAAGAATTTGGCAGATACTTGAGACAAAATGACTCACTGTGAGAGCCTCCCCTATGAGCTATTTTGTCCTTTATATTGAGTGAGATTCACTCAAAAAGGGACCAGCATAGTATAGACCTTGCGACCCGAGATCGAAGGGAGTAAAAACCGTACGAACTGACCCTCGGGAGAAAAAAGTCATGGCTGGACACAAAGGGCGGATCCTGATTATCGACGACGACAGCGAGATGCGCTCTCTGCTTAAAGACTTCCTCACCAATCAAGGACACGAAGTCGTTTCTTTTGGGCTAGCAACCCAGGCACTTCAAGCTCTGGATCCCTCAGGTCGGCTTGCGAGCAGTCAACCCGACGGCAATATTGACCTCATCATATCCGATATTAAAATACCTCAGATTAATGGTCTCGAATTCACTACGCGAGTTAAAAAACTCCGGCCAGAAATCCCAGTGATCCTCATTACTGCCTTTGGTAGCATCGAAACCGCGATCGAATCCATGCGACGAGGGGCATTCCATTACGTCGTCAAACCTTTCAAACTCACCGAAATGGGCGTCAACATTGAACGCGCTTTAGAATTTCGGGGGCTTCAAAAAGAAAATCAAGTTCTTCGAAATGAAGTCAAACGTTCCCAATCTAAGGGACAAGTCATCGGTAAAAGTAATGGAATGAAGGCAGTTTTTGACTTAGTTGCGCGAGTTTCTCAAGCAACCGCTAACATTTTAATTACCGGCGAAAGCGGAACCGGAAAAGAAATCATTGCTCAACTCATTCACCAATCTGGTCCACGCGCTCATCAACCTTTTATTGCCATTAATTGCACAGCCATTCCGGAGACTCTCTTAGAATCCGAACTTTTTGGTCACGCCAAAGGCTCTTTTACTGGCGCAATTCAACGCAAAAAAGGCTTATTCGAAGAAGCCAATGGTGGCACTTTGTTTTTAGACGAAATTGGAGACATGGATACCTCACTCCAATCAAAACTCCTCCGCGTGCTTCAAGAAAAGAAAGTTCGCGCTGTAGGAGACAACTTAACGCGAGAAGTCGATGTACGAATCATTGCAGCTACTCACAAAGACCTTAAAGCCGCAATTAAAGATGGCCGATTTCGAGAAGATTTATATTATCGATTGAGCGTGATTCCCATTTTAATTCCGCCTCTTCGACATCGCAGAGAGGACATCCCACTGCTTGCCGAACATTTCCTGCAAAAATATGCCGCGATGAATGGCTCCAAGGTGACCGGCTTTACTAAAATGGCGATGGCTAAACTCATGGACCTCAGATGGGAAGGCAATGTCAGAGAGCTCGAGAACATCATTGAACGCGCTGTCGTTTTATCTGAAGGGACATTGATCGAAGAAAGTGAAATCCCTTCTCCTGAGACAGCAAGTGCCGAGCAATTCTTTGCTTCATCAACCAATGACTTTCCTACCATTGACCAATTAGAAAAGCGTTACATTGCACTCGTCCTTGAAAAAACAGGGAGACGCAAAGACAAAGCAGCTCAAATCCTCGGCATCAATCGTCGAACTCTTTATCGTAAGGAACGAGAATACGGCCTCATTAGTCAAGATGCTCCCGACACAGAGACCTACCCTGAGCACCTCGGCTCGCACCCAGAAATATCTGAAATACCAGAAATAATAGATGATCCGGAGATCGAAAGCGAATACTCCAAAGAGTAAACCTATTGACGTCAATTCATTGCGCTTCATCGTTCTTTAAGCTAGTGCTCTCAAAATGCTCGACTCAACCGTGCCAAATGCTTTAAAATTAGCTTTAAAACAGGCAAAAACCTTTTGCGGAGCCACTGCTCCAAATCCACCCGTAGGAGCTGCCGGGCTCAATTCTGCAGGTCAAATGATCGCTCTTGCCGCTCACCAAAAAGCTGGGACTACGCATGCCGAAGCTCAAGTCATAAAAGATTGCCGAAAAAACGGAACCCTCTCTCAACTCGACACTTTGGTCATCACGCTTGAACCATGTCACCATCACGGAAAAACACCGCCTTGCACTGACGCTATTTTAAGGGCCGCACAAGAGGGAGGTCTTCATCGCGTTTATTTTGGAACCCAAGACCCAAATCCTCGCGTTGCTGGCAAGGGTGCTCTTCGATTAAAAGAAGCTGGCCTTGAAGTTTTTGATCTCGATGATCTTGAATGTCGACAACTCATCGCACCTTTTTCTCATTGGATTCAAACAGGACGTCCCTGGATTGTCTTAAAATCTGCTTTTGATGCCCAGGGCTCCATGATTCCCCCGCCGGGTCAAAAAACATTCTCGTCTTACGAAGCCCTTTGCTTTGCTCATCAGCTGAGACGCTCATCGGACGCAATTCTGACAGGGAGCGGCACGGTTTTAGCCGATCAGCCTGAATTTACGGTACGACTTTGCCCAGACCACCCCGAAAAAAAACGCTGGCTAGTCGTCTTAGATCGCAATCATCGCACTCCAAAAAATTGGATCGAGGATCGTGAAAAAGCTGGTTTTCAAATTCATCTCGCTGATGACGTGGATACGGCTTTAAATTTTTTAGGTTCTCAAGGGGTTCTACAAGTACTCGTAGAAGCAGGACCTGTTTTAAATTCTACTTTTCTATCTCGAAGCCTTTGGAACGAACATGTGATAATCACTCCCCAAGGAATTGAAATCCGAAAATGTTTACAGGAATCATTCAAAAAATAGGAAAAATCAGGGCCATTGAACGTCCTCACAACAACCCCTCCGGCATTCGACTTTGGATCGAGACTGGCTATTCGCATTTAGATTTAGGTGAAAGTATTGCGGTCGATGGGACGTGCCTCACTGTTGCTGAGTTCGATGCTCATTCTGGTTCGCTCGGACATGCACTATTTTTTCTTAGCCAAGAAACTCTCGATCGAACCCATCTTGGCACTCTCCAAGCCGGCTCACGCGTCAATCTCGAAAGAGCACTTCAAGCAAATGAACGCCTTTCAGGTCATATTGTCCAAGGACACGTCGACGGAAAGGGCCACATCACTCGCATCACTACCCAAGGAGAAAGCCACCTCTTAGAGATTTCTCTGCCCCCTGAGCTTTTACGTTATTGCGTAGAAAAAGGCTCGATTGCGATTAATGGAGTCAGCCTCACGATCAACGCGATTTCGCTGTCGAATCAGAATCAAATTTCGATCACCTTGATCCCGCACACTTGGCTTCATACCTGCTTCTCTGATTCTCAAATTCATGACTCAGTGAACATTGAAGTCGATGTTCTCGCCAAATACTTGGAGAAATTATGTCAACCCTATCAAAAGCAATAGAGGATCTTCAAAAAGGAAAGATGATCATCCTCGTTGATGACGAGGACCGTGAAAACGAGGGAGACCTTGTTCTTTCTGCCGACAAAGTGACCCCTGAAGCAATCAACTTCATGGCAACTCACGGTCGGGGATTGATCTGCCTTTCTCTTGAAGCTTCTCGAGTCGATGCACTCGGCTTACCCATGATGGCGCCTCACAATCGCTCACCTCGGCAAACAGCTTTTACTGTGTCCATCGAAGCCACACACGGGGTCACCACAGGAATTTCGGCCCAGGATCGAGCTCACACTATCCGTGTTGCCACGGCTGCCACAACACGACGCGAAGACTTGATCTCACCCGGACATGTTTTCCCACTGCGCGCAGTGGATGGGGGCGTTCTAGTTCGTGCTGGACACACCGAGGGCTCAGTGGACCTGGCACGGATGGCTGGCCACTCGCCAGCCGCGGTGATTTGTGAAATCATGAAAGACGATGGAACAATGGCTCGCTTGCCTGACCTGCGAGTCTTTGCAGAAAAATACTCCATTTCGATCATCACCATTCAAGATGTCATTGCTCATCGAATTCATCATGAATCTTTAATCGAAGAAATTGCAGTCTCACGTCTACCTTCTGAGTTTGGCGATTTTGAACTCCATGCATTTAAGAGTTTAATTGATGGGACCGAGCATGTTGCATTAGTCAAAGGCCCGATTGAAGGACCTTCACTCGTTCGAGTTCACTCCGAATGTTTAACAGGAGATGCTTTGGGCTCACTCCGATGCGACTGTGGAGCTCAACTCCAAGCTTCGCTCAGACAAATTGCCGAAAGTGGAAATGGAGCTCTCATTTACATGCGGCGTCACGAAGGGCGCGGAATCGGCTTAGGTAATAAAATCCGAGCTTATGCCCTTCAAGACCAAGGCCTAGATACAGTCGAAGCCAATCGCCATCTTGGATTTCAGCCTGACTTGAGAAACTATGGTTTAGGAGCTCAAATTTTAAGAAAGCTAGGCATTCATCAACTTCGGCTTTTGACCAATAATCCAAAGAAAGTGGTCGGGCTCGATGGTTATGGACTTTCGATCATCGAAAGAGTCCCGATTGAAGCTCCTGCTAATATTCACAACCTCAACTATCTCATGACCAAGAAAGATAAATTGGGTCATCAACTCGAAACACTCAACTCTTAAAAGAGGCTTTTATGAAGTTTGCGATCGTCATCAGTCGCTTTAACTCCGATGTCACCGAAGGACTCCTTCAAGGAGCGCTTCAATACCTCGAAGAGCAAAAAATCAGTGTTGAACGCTCTGATATCATCTCTGCTCCCGGCGCTTTTGAAATCCCTCTCATCGCTTCGCGCTTAGCTCGAACCCGCAAGTACAACGGCGTGATTTGCTTAGGATGTGTGATCAAAGGTGACACCGCTCATTTTGAATTTATCAGCTTAGGTGCAACCGTGGGGATTATGCAAAGCATGCTCTCAACCGACACCCCGATCTCATTTGGTGTCCTCACCACCTATACGAATGAACAAGCTGAACTCAGGAGCCGTAAAGATTCTCACAACAAGGGGCGAGAAGCAGCTTCGGCTTGCTACGAGACTGCGCGCACCCTCCAAAGCCTGATTTAAAACTACTTGAAAACCCTTTCAGATCGCCTAACCTAGAAGCAGGGGGTTCTCATGAAAGTTAGAAAAATTGCGCTCATCATGCTCGGCATGATGCTGGGTGGCTCATCTGCATGGGCAGAGCATTTCTCTTCGGTCAGCCTTGGAGTGTCTCAATCAATTCCTCTTGGAAATAACGGAATCCTTCTCAATCAGCCTGTCGGCTTAGAGCTTCGAGGGCATTCGTTTTCAGGATTTGAGCAAATTCCGTTGCCAGCACAAATTTCGGCAACCTATCTTTCTTATAGCCCCAAAAACCTGACGAACAGCTCGATACAAATGTTTGGCGTTTATTTCGGGGTCTCTACTCCTCGACCCACCACTTCAAGCTTTCTCATTCCTTATGCTTCTGCCGAAGTCGGAACTGTTTACGAAACTCTTAGCTTAAATTCTTCGTCTAATTCGATCTTAAATTCGGCTCTAGGATTTTCACTCCGTGCCATTCCGGGGGTCGAAATCCCTTTAGATCATAAAAAATTTAGCCTTCAGGTAGAAACTCCCATCACAGCGACTTGGTTTAAAACTTCACTTTACGTGTGGTCAACCGTCATTTCTCTGAGGTATGCTCTATGAAACGTTTAACCATCTTAACCTTAACTCTGATCTTCACTAGATGTGGAAATGGCACTGAGCCGCTCTCTGCTCTCAATAATGGCGACTCATCCACTCTTCCTCAACTCACGGTTCCCTACGCAATTTCAACCACGAATGTTAACAATATCACGGCCTATTCTGCGACTAACGATGGGTTTGACTTCAACTTAAGCTTAAATTTAAACGGCAACTACGCCATCACAGCCCCGCTCAAAGGAGTCGTGACTGCTGCTAGCACTTCTTCGGTGACGATTTACCATAATGCTCGTCTTAGCACCGTGATCTCAAGATTCAATGCGAGTGTAACTCCGGGTACCGTAGTGAATACAGGGACCCAAATTGGAACTAGCCCTGGTTATACTATTCACTTTTCAACCATCATCGATGGCTCTGTCGTTTGCCCGTATTTCTTTTTGACCGGAGGCGACTCTGCCCAAAAAACACATATTAATCAAAAGTTGATGAATCTCGGTGCACTCGCACCTTGCAACTAAAGGCTTTTTAACTCACTCAATCGTTTACTCGATCTGACGCGATCCAGTAGATCACGTGTGACTTGAAAATAAATAAAAGGCCGATGCTTGAGTTCACGAATAATCGCTTTTTGCAGGTGTTTTTGAATTAATCCTGCAAGACGCTCCAGTTCTTTTTGATCATTGAGCAAAGCTTTTGCAAACTCTGAATCTGCAAGCAATTGATATTTTTTTCGAGAAAACCGCCTCAGATCGAGGGGCGACTGAACGACAATCTTCCACTTTGCTGGCAACGGCACAAAATTGAGTGGCAGAGGAATTTTAACACCCCGAATTAACTTCGAAAAATCGATATTCCCCAGATTGAGATGACTTTCTTCGGCCCCAATCACAAAGGAGGGAATAATCGGCGCCCCTGTTTGAAGAGCCATCCTAAGAAAGCCCGTATGAAATCGCTGAAGCTCATAGGCATGCGAGGTCGCTTTAAAATTGCCAGCCTCTCCCTCAGGAAAAAGAATCAAAAGCTGCTTCCGTTTTAAAATCTCTACGCCAGAAGCAATTCCAGCCTTTTTTAAACCAAAGCTTTCTGAAACTATTTTGAGTTTATCAGAAAAATCAAAAAATGCGCGATGCGCTAAGAGCCGTGCCCTTCGTCGCGTTGCTCTTTTGATGATATAGGCAAGCAAAGCACCATCTGCCCCAGCAAATCCAGAATGATTAGAGATAATCAAACCAGGACCTTTGCGCGGGATATTTTCTATCCCCACTACTTCGATTCGAAAATACCTACGTAATAGATGAAGCCAGAAACGAGTAGCCGTATTTTTTAGACTTTTTTTATGCTGGATGAATTCAAAAAATTCCATATTTCTCAGTTTATCATTCTCAGTTTATCATTCTCAACCCCTCAATCCTAAGGATAAACTTTCAATTACGATGACTCTCTTTAGAACAAAGTACCTTAATCTTCTGATTTTATTCGGCCTCATCTCAGAAATAACAGCATGGGCAACTCTGACTAACGAAAAAACGTGTCGCTCAGTCGATCTTCGAAAAAAGTACGATTTTCTTAAATTTGCTAGCGATCAAGGAAAAGGAGCTGAGACCTGCTACGCCTTTGCTGCTGCAGATTTAGTCAGTGCTAAGCTAGGACGCCCTGTCTCTGCCATCGACATTCACACTGCTTTTCAAAATTCACTGACAGGTAAAGCCTTTTCGCTACTTTCTATTTCGGGAGGTCTACCGAACTCTGCAATCGACTCAGCGCAAAGTCGCGGCTTTTGTCCTGAAGATCAAGTTCGATCTTCAAATAATGTTCTGATTTCTTTGCTGTCTAATACAAAATCAAATTTCGGAAAAACACTTTCAGAATTAAAAGAACTGAGCACTATCCTAGCAGAACTTCCTCCTAAAAGTCGGCGCAACTTTGCCCAATGCAAAGCTTCGCAAATTGAGGGATTTAATTATTTTTTCCCAAAAATGAGTATCAATGCCTTAGTGGACATTTTGAGTCAGTCGCCTGCTGAAGAAATTTTAGATCGATTGATCGACTTCAATTGCGATAAAAAAAGAATTCAGGCTGACTTTAAGATCGTGAGCCATTGGGGATTCGGCGATACATTTTCAGAAATGGCATCCTATCTCACTGACGCTGAACTCGATCAAGAAAACGCGGTAGCTCTCGGATTTCGAGGAAATATTTTAAAAAACATTTACGTGTCGACCGGAGAGCATGCTTCGACCATTATTGGTCGCCGATGGGATAAAGAAAGAAAGCAGTGCGAGTATTTACTTAAAAATACTTGGGGCATTGAGTGCAAGAATAAAGGACGGCATCTTTACGATCCGTTTTTCCTGATAAAAAATCGATGTGAAAATGGAAATATTTGGATCCCAGGTGAGTTACTCTTTCCTCGGACTCACATGGTCATTTATCTCAAATAATGAACTCAAACGCTCATCACTCATTATTGCCCCATGGCAGGAGTTGGGATCGTGCGAGGAGTACTCTCAATCGCATGCTTTTCGCGAACAGCGGTCACCACCGACATCACAAAACTTACCACAACCACTACAACCGCACTTCCAAAAACAACAGTTAAACCCTTCACAACTCACTCCTTTTTCTTCATGCTCTCATTCTTTTTGCAGCAAAAGCGATTCCAACAGCGTTCAAATTGAGATCTAATTTGAGAATATCCCAAGTTTGAGAGTTTCCGGCTAGACTCAGTTTTTCTAAACGCCCCTGAAAATACTTCATGAGCCTTTCTTCGCAAAAAGCATCTAATTCTAAATCGGTTAAACTGCTCGATGCAGCTTCTCGCATCAATTCACCACTGTATTGAAGATCTGCTTTGAGCTGCGCCGCAGCCAGGACCAAATCAGTGAGCTCACCAAAATGAGTCAAAAAAACTCGTTGAGCACCCGTAGCTAAAATCCGATCAACACTCTTAATCGCCTCTTCAGGCTCAAAACCCGTGGGGCTTGTCGAAGGTAAAATAAAAAGACCTTTTTTCTGTAAATCCGGGTAGGCCAGTCCAAAGGTATCGCCCGTAAAGACTCCTTCAAGTCCTCGGTCATAAATACAAAAATGATGGGGTGCATGCCCACGAGTGTGCAAAAACTCCAGCTCTGTTGCTCCAGGCGAATCCAAAGTACCTGCAATGATTGTCTCGCCATCCCCCATCGCTCTCACCCGCTCTGCCGGAATGGGATCAATCGTCCCATATAATTTTTCAAATGCTTCATCGCCATAAACCAGGCGCGCACTTGCTACCAACCGAGAAGGATCAATCAAATGAGGCGCTGCCTTAGGATGCACTAAAAGGATCGCATTAGGACAAGCCTTTAAAAGAGCGGAAGCCCCGCCCGAATGATCTAAATGAGCATGAGTCACGATCACATATTGGACTTGTTCATGAGTCAGCTGGTTCTTGCGCAACTCCTCTAACAAGAGAGGTACAGCATGGGTCGTATTGGTTTCGATAAAAATAGCTGAATCACCAGAGGCCTGACGTTGAATTCTTAAATAGGCCGCAGCAAAGCGGGGAAATAAATAATCACAATCGACTGTTGTTAATACTAATGAAGATGCTTCATGAGGTGAATTCACGTCGTCAACTTATCCTATCCCGATTCAGCAGTCCAGCCGAAGCTCTTTCGGTGGGTGTAGGATTTGCATTTCATCCTCAACATGGGTCCTCAACGCGGGCTTTTGGCGCGATCTCTAAAGGTGAACTCCGATGGATGAAGAAAACCCGACACTCACCTCCGTTTTTCGTGAACTCATGATTTCCTTTACAGGAATGGTGCGCGGTGAAATTCAATTAGCAAAAGCAGAATTCAAAGGAACCACAGCTTCACTCCGACGTGATGTTTTTCGCTTCATGCTCTTTGCTGCCCTTGCCGCATCAGGCCTATTACCCCTCATGGCGTTTTTAGTTCTAGGCCTAGGTCGCCTCCTCGGCGGGCAGTATATCTGGAGTTCACTGATCGTAGCCGTTTTTTCAATTGGAGTAGGAATGAGCGTCTCTTACTTCACTTATCGAAAGGCCACTCGAGAGGATTTACAACTTCCCCGGACTTTGCATTCTGTCGAGGAGAGGTTGGAATCTCTCAACAAACGGTTCAATGAATTGGCTGAGACCGCCAAAAGGAGCGTAGCATGACTGACGGCAAAAACTTCGAAGAAACGATCAAATCCCCAGACGAGATCGAAACAGCCGAACAACACCTCAAAGACAAAGCCGCTGATTTTGAACGAACCCTCGACCACCTGACTCAGAAAATGCAAGAAGGTGCCGAGTTCGTTAAAAAATTTCGAGAGGACACCCACCAATTCGCAGAAACAGTCCGCAGTCCCGGATCTATTTTACAACCTTACCTAGAAAAAGGGCTCCAACTCGCCGAGGAGTATGTGCAACACTATCTTCAAGGTAAAAAATCTACCTTTGAATCTTATGTCAACGAAGCAGCAGAAACTTTAGAGCACGGCACAGATCGCATTTTAAATAAAGTCAGTGAAACTATTAAAACCGGCATCGAAAAAATGGAAGCCCGGCCCCTCATTCCCGGAGTCGCCCTCTTTTTAGGCGGCTTTATCGTGGGCGGCCTAATCATTCGACAATCCCGCACTCGACCCGTTGCCCTACGTCGAATTCAGGGCGGGATTTCTAACCCTGTTTCTTCTTCATCACCATCAGGGTGAGTCGACTGATGCAAACTAGCCGAGATTCCTGGTAAATCCGCGTTTCCCAGATTTGGGTAGTTTTCCCTAAGTGAATGGGTGAACTTCTCCCTGTAACAAAACCCTCACGGCAGGAAGAAATATGATTAGCATTGATCTCTAGACCCACACAGTATTCTGTAGCAGAATTGACGACCAGATTAGCGGCTGTACTTCCCAAGGTTTCAGCAAGAGCCACAGAAGCTCCCCCATGCAATAACCCTAAGGGCTGGTGAGTCCGATAATCTACGGGCATGATCCCTACAATAGCGGAATCTTCTAAGTCCACGATTTGGATGCCCAAATGCTCGACCATACAGCCCTTACCACGGGCATTGACCTCTTCTAACGACCAATCACGAAACCAAATAGCCATAGTTCTTCACCTATACACAGATGGCCAAATCATGTAAACAACCCTCATGGAAAGCAAAACCTCGGCTCTAAACGATCACGCCCCTCACGATCGCCCCCCTTCAGAGACCACTGTCGTCGTGGGGATGTCGGGTGGCGTCGACTCATCGGTTTCAGCTCTCCTTCTCAAGCAACAAGGCTACCGCGTGGTAGGCCTTTTTATGAAAAACTGGGAAGAAAAAGACGAAAACGGAGTTTGCGTTTCTGCCCAAGATTACGAAGATGTCGCTCGAGTTTGCGAAAAAATCGACATCCCCTATTACGCAGTCGAATTTGTTCAAGAATACTGGGATGAGGTTTTCACTCGATTCCTAGCCGAATATAAAGCAGGCTACACTCCCAACCCTGACATTCTCTGCAATCGCGAAATCAAGTTCAAATCATTCCTGCAAAAAGCCATGGAATTGGGCGCGGATTACTTAGCTACAGGACATTATTGTCGTAGCGACCGTGGAACCTCTCAACTCATCAAAGGCTCTGATCCTGGAAAAGATCAAAGTTATTTCCTCTACACGTTAACAGCTCCGATTCTCAATCGCGTTCTCTTTCCTATTGGCCATATGCCTAAATGGGAAGTGCGAGAAATCGCACATCAAGCAGGTCTTGCTACTCATGCCAAAAGAGACAGCACAGGAATCTGTTTTATTGGTGAACGCAATTTCAGACCTTTTCTCAAACAGTATATCGCTACCCAACGTGGAAAAATTCAAACCCTTGAGGGCGAAACAGTCGGAGAACACGAAGGCACTGCTTATTATACGTTAGGGCAAAGAAAAGGCTTAGGACTCGGAGGCGAAGGTGAGCCTTGGTTTATCGTAAAAAAAGATGCTCAGAAAAATATGATTTACGTGGCTCGTGGTGAGCGCCACCCTGCTCTCTATGCAGATGAACTCATTGCAAACGAACTGAGCTGGGTTTCGGAAACACCGCCCTCCCCACTCCCTTTCCGTTGCAAAGCAAAAGTACGCTACCGCCAACTCGATCAAGATTGCACCATCACTCAAATCGATGGAGATCAATTGCGCGTTCAATTTGATACTCCTCAACGTGCGATTGCGCCCGGACAGTCTATTGTCTTTTACCTAGGAGAAGTGTGCTTAGGGGGTGGCGTCATCCGCGAAGTCGGGACGAGTTACTACGATCAAGGACGTTCACTTCCAGCGCTCTAATTTGGCAGCATCCACCTGTGCCGGAAATCCCACACCTCGCCACTTGGACTTTTCATACCCTTCATTTCTAATTTTTTCAGAAGTCACTTCGACCTGAACCACGGCATTATACCCTTGTTCTGCCGACAAAAAAGCTAATCGCAAAATAGTTTCATCTCGATCTTCACAGGATTCGACCGAAACTTTTTCTTTTGATTTTTTAATAATGGGTACTGGTTTTTTCTGAGTCGTAAAAAAAATATAAGACTCTTGAGCCTGCTGCATGTGTTGACGATAAAGCTCGAATGTCGGTTCCACATGAGCGTCGTAACAAGGATAGCAATAATAAGAATGCGAAAGCTCGTCTGGGAGCTTTTTCATAAAAGAGAATGTAGACTCATCTAAAAACTGAGCACAATTCTTACAAAGAGGCTCGTGACAAAGCCCACATTCATGAACCGATTTAGGACGACGACAAGAAATACAAGTAGACTCTTCCATAAGTTTTCTTCCGAGCTTAAGTCGGTTTGACTTCGTTCTGGTCGTTCACCAGGAGAACTCTGGGCCTAAAGTCGCGTGCTTCAGCATCAGTCATCTGAGCAAACGCTACAATAATCACTTTATCTCCCGGAGTCACCAAGCGAGCAGCCGCTCCATTGACACAAATAGTTTTACTGCCCCGAGGAGCATCGATCGCGTAGGTAATAAAACGATTGCCGTTATTAATATCATACACGTGAACTTGCTCATGAGGAAGAATGCCTGATTCGCGCAAAAGCGCCCCATCAATCGCAATACTGCCCTCATATTCCAGATCGGCCTGCGTCACTGTCGCGCGGTGAATCTTCGCTTTCATCAGGGTAAGAAGCATAGCAGCTCAGTACACCTAGATGCAGAACCATGACAAGGCCTTTCCTCACGCTGTTCGATTTAAACTGACTTCAGAACAGCCGAAATGAGCTCAAATGCGATCAGCAGAATGATCACAAATTCAAGCAACATCCCTCTTTGCACATTAATCTCTCCCTGAAGGAGTTCAGCAACGCGAGCCAATGTATTCATTTTACGAGTCACGCTTTGTTGCCAATCAGGAATTCGAAATCTCCGGATTCCTCCCCGAAAAATCACGGCCAGGTAAAAATCTCCAACGACTTTCAAGGAGTTATCGATCCGCTCAATCAATTCTGAGAACTCAATAAACCGAGCATTCGCATCACGCGAAATTTTGGCAAAATCCTCGTTCCAAATCATTCCCAAAAGCCGCTTAATTCCTCGGGATCGCTGAGACTCAATTCGATCGTACAGTTCTGCCAAGCGGTGATCGAGAACGTCATCATAGTAACGAAACTCGAGGAGGTGGGTTAAGGCAAACTCGAGAATATCCGGAATATCCTTTTGACCTGTCGGCTCTAGAACAACCGCACTATTCCAATCGATCACCACTAAATCATTTTCAGCATATTGAAAGATATTTTCTAATATGGATTCTTTGCATTTATCGGCGAGTACCTCTTTATTTTCGCCTAAGAGCAGTGCAGCCAAATTGGCCCGATTCAATAGATCGCCGCCCCGGCGAATCCCATCGACTTCTTCCAAAAAGAAAATCACGTAATCTTCAAAGAGGCTGCGTTGTGCGGGGGCCTTCAGCGCTTCTTTGAGGAGGCTAGTCATTTCAGAAACTTTACGTCTGGCTAGTGCGTCAATCTCATTACCACCTTTAGAATCCCCATCAACGACTACTGCCAGCCGCATCAAGCGCTCCCAAGGGGTCCCTGGAGTTAATGGAATTTGAAAAAAGATCGACATAACGCCATAATCAAAAAGCGTCGCATAGACTTCAGCTTTTATATTTTCTTGATCTAAATTGAGATCGACTTCGCCCAGACGGACGCGAATTGGAGGATTTCTCATAACCAACGAGTGTCGAGGCGTGCGACTCAAACTCAGACGTGCTCGATCAGGAGCATTACTCAAAATTGTCTCGACTTTGGAAAGATCAATCTCCTGTGCGATATCGTAAACGCGATAAACAAAGATACTCCCTCGAAGGATCTGAGGAAGATCGCTTGCTGAATTCATCGACGACTCGAGATCATTAACACTATGCATTATCACTCTCCTGACTCTCGTGCATTAAAGTATCTCAAAATCAGAAGGATAGCGAGCCTACTGCCCTTGCTCTTCACCTAATCCTGGACTAAGGGTTTTGTATGAACTTTCCACGACGTGTAGCCATCCTCGATTTTGAAACCACCCATCTCCAACCTGATCAGGGCCAAGTGATTGAAGGCGCAGTGGTTTTGACAGAAGTCACTGATCAACTTCTGATTGGCACTACTCTCGATAGCTACTGGAGTTTTAATGATCCTGGCTTCCCTATCCCTCCAGAAATTCAAAAACTCACTGGAATCTCTGATGATCAAGTCCGAGGCATCCATTTAGACTGGGGACGGTTTCACGCTATTCTTGATCAGGCAGATTTACTGATTTCTCATAATGTACTTTTTGATCGTGCATGGCTTGAGCGCTGGGGCGAATACAAAAAAAGCTCCTGGGGCTGCTCTCTTCAAATGATCGATTGGAAGAGCCATGACATGCCCTGCCGTACCCTCAAACATCTTGCATGGGAACATGATCTTTTTCCGAATGCCCACCGAGCAATCGACGATGTAAATACTCTCACTTATTTGTTAAGAACTTCTTCTAAATCTAATCCCGAAATCACTTACGGGCAAGAACTCCTCAAAAACTCTCAATCCAAGAAACACATCGTTTTTGCTTATTCTGCTCCGTTTGAAGCAAAAGATCTCCTCAAGGGTGAAAAATTTCAATGGTCTCCGGAAAAACGCGTTTGGTGGAAATTCATTTCAGAAACAGAATTGGATTCTATGTCTCAATTTATGAAAGAGCGCATTTACCAAGGCCCTCCTCGACATCAAATCTCTGAACCGATCGATTCATTAGACCCTTCTTTTCGCTCACACTTTGGATTGTAAAAGATGAAAAAAACTGATCACATCCAACACCTGCTAGTCGATCTCGACGGAACACTTTTGGGAAATCGTGCTCTTTCTCTTTCTGTCGATTTTCTCAAACATTCTTACGATATTTTGAAAGTCCAAATTGGATTTCGGCAAGCAGCTCAAATTCTCATGGCGATGCAAAGAGAGTTAAAAAAACCATCAGCTCACCTGAGCAACGAATTAAGAACTCTCAAAATTTTTGCTCACTGGCTCAATATGCCGATCGAAGAAACTCGCCGATTGATTCGAGAATCCCTTTCTAGTTTTTTCCCAAAACTAGAAAAGCACTTTTATCCGATTGTAGGCGCCAAAGAATTTCTCGATTGGGCCAAGGATCGATACACCCTGACGCTTGCCACCAATCCAGTTTGGCCAAAAGAAATCATTGAATTGCGTGTACGTTGGGCAGGGATCAATCCCTCGATTTTTAAACAGATCACTTACGCCCAACGGATGCATGCGTATAAGCCAAGTCTCGACTATTACCAAGAGATCTTGGAACAAGAAGGCTTTAAAGCACAAGAGTGTTTACTGATTGGCAATGATGTTAAAATGGACTTGCCTGCCACTCGAGCAGGAATCGCTACTTTTATTGTAGGTTCATTTAAGAAAAGAGAAATTCTGCGAATCAAAGGAGCTCAAGCTCCTGCATGGAGAGGGTCTTACGCACACCTAAGAGAACTCTTAGAACGCAAGACCCCTCCCTTTCACCACTCGATTTAAAAGAACTCTTAAACCCCCTGCTGAAGACGAGCAATACGATCTTCTAGCGGTGGATGAGTTGAAAAATAACGGAGAATTCCCGCAGGACGAGAAGAGATTTTCAACGTCTGAGCTGCCGGCTGAGCAGTGGGATCAATGAGCTCATAATTACGTCTCAGTGCTTCCAGAGCCCGAATCATATTATAACGACCAGCTAAACGTGCTCCGCCCGCATCGGCTCGGTATTCTCGGTATCTTGAAAAAGCTGCCACGACCATTGATCCCAAAATCATAAAAATGATTTCCAGAACAAAGGACACAACGCTGTATAAACCGTAATTCATACCACGACGATCACGATCTTCTCGATCGCCTTGCATCGCCTGAGCAATCGCAAAAGCAATCGCCCGAGACAAGAACATCACAAACGCGTTGACGACGCCTTGGAGCAAAGTCATCGTGACCATATCACCATTAGCGACGTGGCTGATTTCATGTCCCAAAACTCCATCGACTTCATCTCGACCCATCCGATTCAAAAGCCCGGTTGAAACCGCAACAAGTGCTCGAGATTTCGTAGGTCCAGTTGCAAATGCATTGACCTCAGGAGAGTCATAAATGCCTACTTCAGGCATCACCGAAAGCCCTGCTCCTTTAGCTAAATGATAAACTCTCTGAACCAAATCCTGAAGCTCAGGATCACGTGTTGCTGGATCGATGACTTGAACGCCCATGGTCCACTTGGCGATCATTCGAGAAATTGCCAAAGAGATCAATGAACCAGTCATGCCCCAAACGAGACAAAACCCCATCAACGCATTGTAGTCCATTCCACCGGCGACCACATAACGATCGACACCGAGAAGTAGAACCAAAATACTGACTGTGATCATCACAGCAAAATTGAGTGCCAAAAAGAAAAAAATTCGTTTGAACCAAGTCATAAAATGACCTCCTTTAAACGTCGCCTACTGCTCTTTTTAAGGGGCCTTTAAAAGCAAAAATAGCTGCTCCTGTGCCCACTCCTAAAATAGTTAAGAGACTAAAAAAAGCCTCTTTCGACATTTGATCATAATAACTCCCAATATAACCTGAAAGGATATTCCCGAAAAAGGACGAAAGAAGCCACATACCCATTAACATACCGACCAAACGAGCAGGGGCCACCTTAGTCACCAAGGATAGACCAATCGGAGACAAATAAAGTTCTCCCATCGTGATCACCCAAGTGCAACCCACCAACCATAAAAAGCTGATTTTTTGAGTGGGATCGACTCGCGAAATTGCAAAAATCAAAACTAAAAAAGAAACGCCGAGCAAAACAGACCCAATCGCCATCTTACCCACGCTTGTGGGATCTTTGCCTTTTTCAGAAAGCTTTCTTGAAAGACGATCGATGAGAAATGCAAAACTAAAAATAAAAGCAGGATTCAAACTTTGAAACCAAGTCGAAGGCATCTGCCAACCGAAAAGATGCCAGTCAGCCTGATGATCTGCAAAAAGCTGAAGCGTATTGCCTTGCTGCTCATACACTGCCCAAAAGACAATATTTAAGATGGCCAATCCCATGAGCCCAAAAATCCCTTTCCACTCTTGAGAAGTCAGCGGCTCATGCTTTTTCTCCTGCTTTTGGATTCTAGTAGTCAGCGCATCTTGTGGGAGATGTTTTTGACCCCATAAATAAACCAAAAGGCCAATCAACATCCCAACGCCGGCTGCTGTGAATCCGTAATGCCATCCGTAAACTTGGCCCAAGGTTCCACAAACCAGGGGCGAAAAGAATGCTCCGAGATTGATTCCCATATAAAAAATCGTAAACGCGCCATCTCGACGAGGATCGCCATGAGGATAAAGATTTCCAACTTGAGTAGAAATATTGGGTTTAAAACAACCATTCCCTAAAATCAGAAAAAGAAGCGCCAAAAAGAACAATGATTCAAATGCCATCAAGAAGTGGCCAATGGCCATGAGCACTCCACCGATGACCACCGACTTTCTCTGACCTAAAATCCGATCCGCTAACATCCCCCCAAAAAAGGGCGTGAAATAGACGAGGCCAGTATAAAGGCCATAGATCTGAGAAGCAAGCGGCTGTACAGCTAATGGTCCGAAAACCGCTTCTAACCCTGCCTTCAATGGGACAAATCCCACTACCGGAGTACCTGATTCTGCGGCTTTAATCAGATAACTCGTCATATAAAGAACGAGCAAAGCACGCATCCCGTAATACGAGAAACGCTCCCACATTTCTGTAAAGAAGAGAACAAAAAGCCCGATGGGATGACCCATCACCGTCTTTTCATTTTTTGACTGACTTTTTTGAGTGGTAGAAATTCCGATCTCGAGCCCCGTAGCGACACCAGTGGCGATATCTGATATTTGAGTCATTTTTCCCATTTAACATACATTTTGCCAATTTTGTCGGACGCTATTGAAAATCCTGAGTCATAACCCAGCGTATCAATTCTCTCAGTTGAAGCACAGAGTCGGTTAGTGTATCCAAAACAGATGTCTCTCATTCAAATTTCGATTTTAGCCATCATTCAAGGCTTAGCCGAACTTCTTCCTGTTTCGAGCTCAGCCCATGTCATTCTTGCCCAAAAACTGATGGGCCTCGATCCCAGCACTCCAGAAATGACATTTCTCCTGGTCATGTTGCACACGGGTACGATGTTTGCGGTGCTTATTTATTTTTGGTCACGATGGAAGTCGCTACTTTTCCCTGCTGATTCGACTCAGCGTTTTCATTTCATCAAAATGATCATGACAGCTACTACGTTCACCGGTGTGGTGGGTTTTGGTCTTAAATTATTCATTGAACGCGTGATCTTCGAACATTGGCTGGGACATCCTCACGGCGAAGTAGAATCTCTTTTTAAAATTTTACCGATTGTTTCAGCTGCATTATTAAGCGCGGGAATTCTAATCTCCTGGACTGGATCTCGCGACATCACTCAAAACCGTGATCCACTCGACTCTCGAAAATCGGCTCTCATCGGAGTAATTCAAGGACTGTGTTTACCTTTTCGCGGTTTTTCGCGATCCGGAGCAACAATTTCTACAGGGCTTTACCTCGGTATTCCACGAATGCTCTCTGAAGAGTTCAGCTTTGCACTCGCAGTCGTTCTCACACCACCGGTCATTCTTCTTCAATTAAAACGACTTCTCAAATTTCACCTGGCTCAATCAGCTCCCAACTCCGAACTCCATCTCACCTCACTCCTCACACCCGGGCTGATCGGAATGACATTGAGTTTTTTTACTGGATTTTTGGCTTTAAAATGGCTTTCGAAGTGGTTGGATCAAGGACGTTGGAAATTTTTTGGTTACTATTGTGTGGGATTCTCTGCATTGACGTTGATGGTGTGGCTGAGTTCTTTGTAAGTCAATAGAGGTGGGTGGAGTGCTCCTACTCGGAAACCCGGGGGCCATCCATGGCCACAACCCACCCCACGCTCTCGCCATCCTGGCTTCGCGTGGCCTAAGGTTTCCGAGTAGGAGCACTCCCACCCACCTGTCCGACACACATTTGGTGCACACTGAGAATTGATGAGAAGGTGCTGCCTCATGCCTTCTTGTGAACCTTAGGCCACGCGAAGCCAGGATGGCTTAAGCGGGGGATGGTCTTGGCCATGGATGGCCCCCGGGTTCGCAAGAAGGCATGAGGCAGCACCTTCACCTTCATCTCTCGCAAATCTCGCAAAATTTCGCTCGAATGGCTGAGCTTTAGTCAGCTGTACAACTCTCCACCACTTATTTTTGCAGCAATTTCTTGCTTGTATTTTGACTCAACGCGTCTTACGTTGAGAATAATTATTTTGTGAATTTCTTAAGGAGAACTTGTGTCGCAAAAAACTAGTCCAAAAAATACGCGGGTCACATTCACGCTTTCGATTGCTTTCAGTCTTCTCAGTTTTTCTTTAGCGGAAGCAAAAATCCCAGCAAAAAATCACTTCTCCAATTCTCCTCATGTACAAATTCAAAATAACCAACTTTTTGTGGACGGCGTCGCACAGCCTCAACTTTTTGGAGCAGAGCTTCAGTATTTCCGACTTCGAGGAGGAACGGGTCGCAATATTCCCCGCGAACGCGTGATCGCACTTTGGAACCGCGCTCTCGATCGCATGGTCGAGGCCAAAATGAACACCATCAGTTTTTATATCCCTTGGGACTTTCATGAATATGCCGAAGGCAAGTTCGATTTTACTGGAACAGTCGATGAAGACGGTGATGGAAATCCAGACTACCCTTCACGAGATATTTTTACTTTCTTTCGCTTGATCGAAGAACACGGAATCAAGAAGATCATGGTTCGTCCAGGTCCTTACATCAATGCAGAATGGGGTTTCTTAGGTTTTGGTGCCATCCCACTTTGGTTTCACGAAAAATACCCTGACAGCCACATGCGAAATGCAGATGGTCTGAGAACCAAACTTTATTCTTATTACAGTGAAGATCTCTTGAGACACACTCAATTATGGTTCAAAGAACTCTACACTCAGGTTCTTAATAAATACATGGGTGCAGGTAAGCCTATTATTTTTGTACAGATCGATAACGAGACCAACTATATGTGGCAATCCATCTACAATCATGACTATGGCCCAGTAGCCATGGAAGCCTATCGCCACTTTCTAAAAGATCGTTACAGCTCACTCGACGCATTGAACCGCGCGTATCAAAATACTTTGCACGCTTGGGACTCGTGGGAAACCATTCAAGCTCCTCGCACTCCAGGACTCAACACCACCGCAGATCAGGATTGGTACCGATTTCAAGACATCAGTATCCATGATTATCTCCATGAGATTCGTCAAATCTGGGAACGACTCGGTGTCACTGAACCCAATGTATATTTCACCCTGGCCGAAAGCTACAACGCCATGGATCACGGAATGCTCCCTCATTACACCTACCGCAATGATCCTGGAAAAACTGGCCTAATGACAGTCAATCTTTATCCCAAGACCTATGAAAGCCCACTTCATTCTCTTTTGAATAATCCATTTAAAGCTGACCATGACGTTAAAGCCGCCGAGAGCGCATCAGATCACTACTTAGGTCACACCGAAGAATGGGTATTTGGTCCAGAAATCCAAGGTGGCTGGTGGAAAGGAATTCCTGTTTCTCAAGAAGCTCGTAAACAAACCTATCTCACCACTTTGGGTCACGGTCTTAAAGGGATGATGGTTTATTATTTTAGCGAAGGAAATAACTGGCAAGCCGATTGGGCAAAAAAACAAGTCGAGCCTTACTTTAATACTTTACGAGCAAGCCCTGAGTTTTCTGCATACGCAAATCAACCGGACAGCTCACTCCCCAATGAATTCTGGAGCAAGCTCCAAAAAACGATTCACGAAAAAATCATCGTAGGCATCGATGCGCGTTTTGTTTGGTTCCAAGATCAAGAAGAGATCGCCAATCTTTTCTTCGATGCTCCACTCAATGGTGATGCTGAACCGGGACCTCAGTATCAGATCTTAAAAGAAATTGGCGAAAAGCTGATTGCGCCCCATCAGGATTTCTTAGCCAAAGCTGTCGCTGTTCATGATCCTGTTGCCATTCTGCAAGACTCCGATCTGCATGTTCCCTCACCTTTGGCATCAGAGGGCCTTGATTCAGTCAAATTCAATGCCGATTGGATGGCTGGACTGGTCGGATATGTTTTACAAACAGGATTTAATCCTCAAATCCTGCATCGCCATCTCACTCCTGAGGCTGAGATCTGGAAAAATTCAGTCATCCTTTATCCAGATAGCGGAATCCGAGAGAGTGCATCTGAAACGGCATTCCATACACAGATCAAAAAATATGTCAGCGAAGGAGGAGTCTGGGTCAACTTTATCGGAGATGCAACCGCTCAGGGCCTCGGTCTCGCTGGAGGAAAAACTCTACTTCCATCCGAAGCCCCTCTGAGTGGAGAAAACCTTCAATATAGGTATTTTAACCAAGAAAAAGAAAAGACGTTTTCTACACCTCGATCTCTGGTTTTTCGCTATCCAGCGATCTCAAAAGAGTGCGAAGCCGTTCTTTACTTAAGTGAAACACCTGTGGGTTATCGATGCAAAATCGGAAAAGGTTTCTTTTATCAAATTGGCGCGCTTCTCTATGGAGATTTTAATACGGATCGCTATGCGTGGATGAACGAAGCAGCCTCGCTTCGCCACTTCCTCGATACGATCCTTCAAGAGGGTAAAGCCAAAGGAGCCTCATTAACTCCTTCGATCTGAATCGTAGGAGGAGGAGATCGCGTGGCGATCTTTGCTCGAAAAGAAGCTCCCTCTCCTCATTCTGCTTCGAAAGTTTGGATTACCGCAAAAAACGGCCAAGCAGCCCCGGTAGAAGGAGAGATTCGAGTGAACCTGCAACTCGATGCAAAGAAACTCTACCAAGTGACTGATCTCTTTTCAGGCCAAAGCCAAACTCTCTCTGGAAAATCCCTTTTAGACAACGGGTTTAAATACAATCTTCCTGCTTATGGGAGCTCGGTTTATTGGCTGGAGGCCTTCCATGAATAAAGCCCGACCTTTACCCATTATTCGATCTTCGCAACGTGAATTCAAAAACTTTATTTTGAGAAGTATTCACTTCTCCGGTGCGAACACGAATTAAACTACCTGTTCTTGAAGAAGGACGAGAAACATACGTGAATGGGATGGACTCACCATTGAACTTCACTTCAGTGACCTGCGTTACATGAGGTACGCGAGATACTTGGGACACTTCGGAGTCCACAACTAACTCAATAACGACCTCATGTACTGACGGCGCATTATTGTAAGTACCTTGTGAACCCTCCACTTTCACCGTAACTAAATTTCCATCACGTTTTTGAGAAACGAGCGTCGTTCTCACGGCTCCCTGCTGATAATCATTTGTTTCGCCGTCATCTTCGTAAACCGTAAAATTCGTCGGAGTCACATCGCTATAAACTCGAAGAACCATTTCATTCAGCTGTTTTCCATCCAATCGCTGACCGAGAGCATTCATCGTTTTATCATCTACCAACATTCGAGGAATGATCGCTCCTGCTCGCGCAAACATTGGCAACCGGAACAAACCTTCTCGGTACTCAGGAACATTTTTTAACCAAGCTCCGATGCTCCGATATCGTCGATGGGTGTAATAATCAAACCATTCTCCTTGAGGAAGATAAACGTCTCTTTGAGTCTCTCCATAGCTAGCGACTTCTGCAATGAGTAGATCTCGACCTAAAAGTTTTTCATGGCCAATTTCTCGAAGACTCGGATCATTTTGATAATAATAAACCAGTGGTGGGAGAATCGGTTCGCCAAATTGATGAGCTCGATGAGCTAACGAATAGTAATAAGGAATCAACTCATAACGCTCACGAATATTGGCCAAGTTACTTGCAGTATGACCAATGCGATCCGGCGAAGTCTGTTTGCACTTACATAAATTTTCTGTGTGAGGTCGAACCGGAACATCAAACATCGCACCATTAGCAAACCATTGAGTGTACATCTCATTTAGATCACCCGTGAGTGCAGAACGATGAAATCCTCCAATATCTGATCCAAAGTAATCGATTCCAGAAAAAGATAGATGCATCTGGGCATTGAGATGAGCTGCTAAATTAGGCAAATTCGAGCCAATATCGCCTGACCACATCGCTGCTCCATAGCGTTGGATCCCAGAGATCCCTGAACGCGTGAGCAGAAAAGGACGAGCTCGCACATGATTGCGTTGATATCCATTAAAAATACTCTCATGCCACTTCAAGTTGAATACATTATGAATATCCGCATGACTAAACTTCTTCTCCTCCGGAAAACCATAATACGAAGCCCAGTCATTAAACATTTCGGGCTCACCGAGATCGGTCCAATGTCCTAAAATGCCCAGATTGATTAATGGCTGACGTTTTAAATCATGCCAAAAATGAGCAGCTTCTGAATTGGTCCAATCAATCAGGCCACCTTTTCCCCACCAAGGATTTTTGGTAATGTAAGTGGCTTTGCAATTTGGACAGTCCTTAGCAAGATACCCTTTACCTTCCATCAAAGAATGTTCAAAAAGACCTCGGCTGACGTAAGACTCTTCAATCGTAATCAGCCCAATCCCCTTTGACTTATAGTCAGCAATTTTCTGAGCTGGGTTTGGAAACTTATTTTCATCAAATTGAAGAGTTCCCATACGACTAAAATCAGAATTCGGAGTAATCCCACCAAACCACTGCAAATCTAAAACAAAACCATCGACTGGAAATCCATTTCGACGGAGCGATGCAAGGTGATCATCCACTTCAGCCCAATTTGTAAAACCGTATTGAGAAACCCAAAGACCGAAAGCTTTTTTAGGAGGGACCAGAGGATATCCCACGATCCCCATATACTGTTCTCGCAAATACGGGAGATTATCCCCAGCGATAAAATACCAACGTAACTTATCTCCCTGGGTTTCCATTCGCCAAGGACGCGATGCAAAATCCCACTTTTGCTTGTACAAATGGTCGATAAAAAGAGCGTAATTTCGACGATCTCCAAGAGCGTAAAGCACAGGAAATTGAGCATTACCAACATAGCCCCCATTGAAAGGAACCATATCATTCCCAAAATTATTGCCTGGAGTGCGAAGTTTACCCGCCCACGTGCCATCTGAATTTCCTGGTTCAACAAACTGCTCACCTAGGCCGTAGATTTGACTTATTGCTTCATTGGTTAAAGTCAAACCTCGAGATCCATTAGATGCGCCATCGAAATTAAAAGGACAAAAAGTAGTGAGCAACACTCCTGCTAATTTATCCGTCATCGAAACGCAGAGCTTACTCGCATCAAAATCCATTCGAAGCCGAGCTGTTTCAACCGTGTTCCCGCTTTTCTTAAAAAAAGTAGGACCTGAGTAAAGCCCGTGCTGCACCATCGGAGAAACTCCTACAGGTACAGAAATATCGGGCCCTGGTTTTTGGGTCGATAGCTCAAAGTGAACCAAATGATCTTGAAGTACTTCTGCTATCAGGTAGCGTTGGCCGGACTCAAACTTAACGCGAACCACATCCGCAAACGCCTGCGCAGAAAAAAGGAGCAAAAAAAGGCCAAATAGAAATCTATTCATAGACGAACCCCACCTCACACACACACAATCTCTCTAATGCGACGAAAATATCAACGTTTGGCTCATCCCGCAAGAGACGACAATGAATTTCATTTTATCAATAGCGTTTTGGGGAAATCTTGGGTTTTTTTATTCCCCCATGCATAATGAAATAAAGCAGCATCACCCCAAAGACACTCACCCATGCCGAAAGCATAAAAAACTCATTCACTTTTCCTTTAGCAACAAAAGAACTGACCGCTCCTGCAACCCATGCACAAACCGCACGATCCAGAATCGATTCGACAGAAAGTAATGTCGCACGAAACTGAGAATCAGGAATTGCGTCATTCATGAGCTGTCTTTGCACCGGAAAAGAAGCCCCTGTCACAAAAGAAAAAACTCCAAGAGTAAACCAAAGACTAGGTGAGCCAAACATCGCAAAAACAGAATCACTCCCTAACCCAAACATACTCAAAGCAACGACTAACGTGAAAAGAAAAATCAAGTTTAAATTGGCAAGAGATCTGCCTTGGTTCAACTTATTTTGTAAAAAAGGGATGCGCGGAGAAAAAGCCCCCCAGGTTTCAAAGACTGTCATAAATGACATCCAAAAACCATGAACTGCAAGAGGAATTTTTCTCGCACTTAACAAAGGTTGAAACAGATTGATTTGAACTAATCGCGACAACATAAATAAAACGACTCCTTGAACCATGATGAGGCCAAGAATCGGCTTTTGAGACAAGATTGAAAAAATTTCTAAAAGTTGAGGAATACGTACAGTTTTTTTCTCATGTCTTTTGATTTTAGGAAAACCATAGGCAAACGAAATTGCCACTGAATTAGCAATCACCGTCACCCCATAAGGAGACGAAAAATGCCACTGCATCAACCATCCTGCACAAGGCCACAAGAGCACTTTACCCACTAAACTATACGCTCGAGCACGACCTTCGACCTGCTGATAACACTCTAGATCTCTACTTTCTGTCTCAAGCTGACTATTCTTCAAAAACTCATACAAATAGGCACTGGATGCACCTGAAATCAGAGAGCGACTGAGCGCAATGAGTAAAAAATGGACTAAAAAACCGAGATAACTTGGAAACAGAATGGGCAACATCCCTGCAACCACAAGAGTTACGGATCCTAGGCGCAGACACCAGCGGTAGCCCCATCGATCTGCTAAAAGACCTGTCGGAATTTCTAGAAAGCAAAAAACCCAATAATAAATACTTTGTAATGAAAATATCTGCTGATCCGAAAGTCCGATTTTTTTTTGATATTCGTAAAATATCGGCAACCAAATAAAGAGCGAAAAGAAAAATTGAAACCCATAATAAATTCGAACAACTCGTCGTGCCGTTCGACTCAGCGAAAGAGGCTCTGGCAAAACGATTCGCCGCATCCTGATCATCTGCTATAAGGTCGAAGTTGCAGAATATAAAGTCCTTCAGATCCAAAAAGCCACTCTATATCCATAGGTGAACTAAAAGTATAATCTGGAGAAAAATGAGACTGGAGCAATCGTCCTGCAAATGCAAGCCTTTGCAACATTTGCTTTTGGACATCTGACAAATCCGACGAAGACTCTCCTAGAGAAATCGTCTTCCCCCCTCCTTCAACCACATTATAAAGGTATTGATATGGAAGCTCCGCTCCATGCACGACCTGAACAACCGAATGAGCAGAGACATTGATGTAAACGTTTCTAAAGTCATGCAAAGCCATCGGGTTATTCGTCACCATAACACCCCCAATGACTTCATCCTTTGCTGAACTTGTCTCAGGCATCACTTCTTCCTGGATGATCATGCCCATATAACAATCATCTAAAGAAATGCCGACTTCCTCTCTCAAGCGCACACTGCGGGGCGACACTAATGAAGCCCAAACTTCCTTGATACTACGAAAAATATTTTCTGCTGTCGTGCAATGATTGATCGATTCATAAATTCCAGCAGCCGAAAAATTTTCGAGATCTTCCGCGTTCGAAGAGCTTCGAACGACAAAGCTCGACACTCCACCTAAATATTCCGCTATTTGCGAATCAATGTATTCACGAATCGTCTCAGGAACGCGCGTCGAACGAATCAGGCTTTGTAACGTGAGGCAAAGCGAATCTACCTCTCGGGCCTTGAGCTCCAAGGCCATTTTCAATTTACCGATCGCCTGCTGAATCCGAGGCGAAGACTCTAAAAATTCCTGCTGAATGGAAAATGGAATCGCCAATCCTCGAGGAACACGGATATTCTGCTTCAGAAATTCCGAAGCAGCATGCGAAAAATCTCCTGCCGTACTGAACTCTGAAACTTTCAAAAACTCCGCTAAATGAGGCAACAAATTCTCACGAGGAGGACGACGAACCCGATAAAACCCTGTTAAACGATCCGAGCCTTTTTCTAACAGATGCGAAAGCTCACCCAAATTTGCCGCTTTAGTTCCATAACGATAGCGATCCACCATCCGAAGCTGTCTCAATTCGACAATGGGCGTATGAGTAGTTTCGGGTTCTTCCAGTTTGATTCTTTGAACAATCCAAGAAGACCGATGAGAAGTATCTACTGGCCGATCCACCTTACAAAGTTGAATCCGATCCCAATTGGAATCCACCGAATAGTCTACCCAACGTCCATTCAGATCTTCTTTTTCGATCTGTTCCAAAATGCCGATTTGAATAGAATTTGGAATTTGCCATCCCGCAGCCAGAACATTGGCGTGAGAAAGCGGCGTTGTATGTTCTGAGTTGATGATCCCTGACACTCGAGGAATATCATCAGGCACTCGTGACATCGCTAAAATATCAAACCATTCAAGGGTCGAAAAAGCTCTCCGATATTCTTCTTCTGAACGAAAAGCCCGAAGTCTTCCTACAGCATGTCCATGATTGAGTGCTACAAATGACGACGACGAAAAAATTTCATGCGAAAAAACTCGAGGAACAACTGAAGGGTCGATCTGAGACATAAGACCTTCCTGAAAATGACTAGCTGGCTTAAATAAAAGAGGAAGCGAAGAATCGAGATGGTCTTTGACGTACTGATAGAAAAACTTGACCATATCAGAATTCATGGAGTCGATTTCAACGGTTTCTAAAGTGAAAAAACGCTCTCCTTGTGCTGACAAGTGCAAGCCCAAAGTCCCGATATAGAAGCGACGTTCAGACGTCAAATAGAAGAGACGATTAAACTCATCAATTCGCCGATCCACTTCTTCTCGTGAAATTCCGAGTAACTTCTCGCCAATATAATCGCCATGAAATTGATAAATAGAATGGTTTAAAAAATGAATGAGATCCTGAGATCGATCTACAATGACTTTGACAAAAGGAATTCCGGTGAGAACTCCGGAAAGCTGAGAAAACGCCGCTAAAGACAGCTTCTGGCCAATGAGCGCTTCAACTGATTCGTGTGTTACAATGAGTTGATCCGCATTTTCTATTACCATTTTACCGCCACAGCTCAGACCAAAACTACTCACTCATTCAAAAATTACTTCGTGCTTATAACAGCTTAGATCGAGGGTGTCATGTGATGATCATATTTTTTTGTGGACTAGCATGTAAAAAATAGATGTGAGAAAGAACCCTTTATGAAATTTGACACACCGAAGCACACGGCTTTCTCTATTCAGCGTGCCATCATTTATCTTTCTGCTGCGATTTTCCCACCTCTCATCATCGGGTCTCTCATTGCATTTGCGAGTCTTTCTTCTACCTTGCTGCATAAAACATCAGGAGAAACACCCATCGCAGCCGAAACGACAGCTCCGCCCCCTTTGACATCAAAACTCAAAGCGGCTCTCCTCGTCAGTAACGAAGGAACTCAAATTACTGACCTATTGAGCACTTATCAGATCCTTGCTGAGTCCGGTGTCTTCGATGTTTTCACAGTAGCGCCACAGAGAAAACTCTCTCCTACCACCGGAGCTATTGACCTTCTTCCTCATTATTCTTTTAAGAATATGCCCAAAGCAGACCTTCTCGTCATCCCTCCCGTGCTCGACCCGATGAACCCAGAGATCATCCGCTGGATTCAAACAAATGCGCCCTCCACAAAACTCATTCTATCTCTCTGCGAAGGAGCACGAGTTGCAACACAAGCTCATCTTTTTCAAGGACTGCCTGCAACGAGCCATTTTCTCGCTCTTTCGGATCTTCGTAATTCAGAACCTTCAGCTCACTGGATCAGCGGTGTTCGTTATGTGGATGCTGGAAAATTGGTTTCTTCGGCGGGCATCACTGCAAGCCTTGATGCAGCTCTCTACGCTGTAGAAAAACTAGCAGGAAAACCTATCGCACAAGAAACTGCTCAAAAATTAGCCTATGCATGGAATCGAGAAAAAAATCCCACTCTTTCAGAACAACCTTCTCACGACACTCAGCTCCAGGCCGTTCAGTCGTCAGAATTTTTTCAGATTTTTTTCCGAGCTGGGTTTCATTGGTTCAAAGATCGCATTGGAGTACTCCTTTATCCAGGAGTCAGCGAAATGGGCTTAGCAGCTGCACTCGACACTCTTCCTCGTTCTCCGGATTTTCATGTTTTTTCGACTTCTTCGACACGAAAAGTCTATCGCACTGCAAACGGTTTAGACCTCGTCCCTACCGAAAATGCTGAGGAGTTACTTCCCGCTCAATATTTAATTATACCCAGCGGTCACTCCTCAACCGATCCCAAATCAGATCCCAGTGTAGCGCGTTGGATTCATGAACATGAGATTCAAGTCAAAGACTTGCGAACCACTGCTCCAGGTTTATCCTATGATCAAACTTTTGATTGGTTATTTGAACACGAAAGTTCAGGCATTACTGGATTTGTGGCTAAAATGATGGAGTACCCTCATCTCAATGCCCGAAATACCTCTACGCCCCCCAGTTCCGCATTCATTCAGAATTGGCCGATCACGCTCTGGATCAAACCCATTCTCATCGCTGGATTAGGCGTATTTTTGGCATTTTGGATCGAAAAACGACTCAGGAAAGTTCATTCAAATTTTTAACAATTTAGAGTAGAGTCCGAGAATTATGACCAACACAAACCTGAATAGCTTCAATACACACTCCACCTTGTCGGTCAACGGCAAGACCTATCACTATCATTCACTCAAAGCCTTTGCTCAATCTGGAAAAGGAAATTTGAGCAAATTGCCATTCTCCTTAAAAATCCTGCTCGAAAACTTGCTTCGCCAAGAAGACGGCGTCGCTGTTAAGAAAAAAGACATCGAAGCCTTGGCCAACTGGGATGCCAAAGCAACTCCTGAAAATGAAATTCAGTTTATGCCTGCACGCGTTCTTTTGCAGGACTTCACCGGTGTTCCGGCCGTTGCAGATTTGGCGGCGATGCGCGCTTCTCTCAAGAAATTGGGCGGCGATCCAAACCGCATCAATCCTCTGCAACCCGCTGACTTGGTAATCGACCACTCCGTTCAAGTTGACCAATATGGATCTAAATCTGCATTCAAAGCCAATGCAGATTTAGAGTTCGAACGAAATGAAGAGCGTTATCAATTCCTTCGCTGGGGACAAAACGCGTTTCAAAATTTCCGTGTTGTTCCACCTGATACCGGGATTGTTCATCAAGTCAATTTGGAATACCTCGCACATGTGGCGATGGTTTCAACAAAAGGTGACAACAACTGGGTTTACCCTGACACTCTGGTGGGCACCGATTCTCACACCACCATGATCAACGGCCTGGGTTGCTTGGGTTGGGGCGTAGGCGGAATCGAAGCCGAAGCAGCCCTTCTCGGCCAACCCTGCTCGATGCTGATTCCTCAAGTGGTCGGCTTCAAACTCAAAGGTAAACTTTCTCCAGGCACAACCGCAACTGATCTTGTCCTGACCGTCACCCAGATACTTCGTAAAAAAGGCGTTGTGGGCAAATTCGTCGAATTCTACGGACCAGGTCTAGCGGGCCTGACTCTCGCAGATCGGGCCACCATCGCGAATATGGCTCCTGAGTATGGCGCCACTGTAGGTCTTTTCCCTGTCGATCAGGTCACGATGGACTACCTGCGCCTCACGAACCGTGAAGACAAAGTCGCTCTCATCGAAGCCTACTATAAAGAGCAAGGCCTCTGGTACACACCAGATCAAGCCGAATCGAATTATTCGGACACTCTCGAACTCGATTTAGCAACGGTTGAGCCCAGCCTCGCCGGCCCAGCTCGCCCACAAGATCGAGTACCTCTGGGTCAAGTACGTGGTTCTTTCCGCAAGTCTCTGCAACCTCTGCTTCAAAATAAGCTCAAGAATTTGAACCAAGAGATTTTCGCTCAATGGATGAACGATGTCGGATCGCCCATGAGCTTAGCTCCTGAGCTCGCAGGTCCTCTCGCAGGAGCCTCGACGCCAACCACAAGTACTTCTGGCAATGAAACTGTTGCAGCTATTGAGAAAACCGTTGCAGTCAAACAACCTGACGGACTTTCTTACAACCTCTGCCACGGTTCTGTTGTCATCGCTGCGATCACCAGCTGCACCAACACTTCTAACCCCAGTGTCTTGATTGCTGCCGGACTCCTCGCTAAAAACGCCGTAGAAAAAGGCCTCCAAGTAAAACCCTGGGTAAAAACCAGCTTGGCTCCAGGCTCGAAGGTCGTCACCGACTACCTCAAAGAATCTGGCCTCATCCCTTATCTTGAGGCTCTACGATTCCACGGCGTGGGTTACGGCTGCACCACTTGTATTGGAAATAGCGGTCCACTTCCTGAGCACATTTCTCAAGCAGTAGTCAGTGGAGATCTCGCCGTTGCTTCTGTCCTTTCGGGCAATCGTAACTTCGAAGGTCGCGTCAACACCTACGTCCGCGCCAACTACTTGGCATCGCCTCCTCTGGTTGTGGCCTACGCTCTTGCAGGTAACGTCAATATGAATCTCACACGCGATCCGCTCGGCATCAATGCCAACGGGGAAGCAGTGTACCTCAAGGACATTTGGCCTTCCCAAGAGCAAGTGGCTGACTACGAAGCCAAGTACGTCACCTCGCAACAATTCAAACAGAGCTATTCAGATGTCTTTGGCGGTGATTCAAACTGGAAGAGCCTCAAAGTCCCTACTGGCGATCTTTATCAGTGGGAAAAGAGCTCCACTTACATCAAGGAACCTCCTTTCTTTGACGGCCTGAAAGCTCAACCTTCTGCTGTGAACGATATTCGTAAAGCACACGTTCTTGCCCTTCTCGGTGATTCGGTCACTACTGACCATATTTCACCCGCGGGTTCTTTCAATAAAGCCTCTCCAGCAGGAACTTACTTGATGAGCTTGGGCGTGGCCCCGCAGGATTTCAACTCCTATGGCGCTCGTCGTGGCAATCACGAAGTGATGGTGCGTGGAACATTCGCTAACGTTCGTTTGAAAAACCTCTTGGTTCCAGGCGTCGAAGGCGGTGTCACCCAATATTTGCCTGACGGCAAACAAATGTCCATCTATGACGCTTCGATGCAGTATCAAGCTGAAGGAACACCTCTCGTGGTGATCGCCGGCAAAGAATATGGCACCGGATCTTCACGTGACTGGGCAGCAAAAGGGCCTAAGCTCTTAGGAATTCAGGCTGTGATTGCCGAAAGCTTTGAGCGTATTCATCGTTCTAATCTGGTTGGAATGGGAATTCTCCCCCTCCAGTTTGAGGCCGGTGAAAATGCTCAGTCCTTGGGACTCACAGGCACCGAAACCTTCGACATCGAAGGCTTGAGCAGCCTCACACCAGGACAAAAACTGGTAGTCAAAGCAAAAGCCGCTAACGGTTCAGTGAAGCAGTTCTCAACTCTCGTTCGAATCGATACACCGAACGAAATTGAGTACTACAAACACGGAGGCATTCTCCCTTACGTATTAAGACAAGCACTGAAGTAATTTGAAGTCTTCTCTGAGCCAGAGACCCGGGCAAGAAGCCTAGGCTCTGGCTCAGAGATTTAATAAGAGTAGAGAGTAGTAAAAACAAATGATGGAACGCGAAGACAAGGTGAGTTTGATTCAACGATCACTGGGTATCCGCCATAAGCTCAAAGTCCATGCGAGCATGAAGACTCCCGACACCCACGAGGACCTCGCAATCATGCTCCTCGTTCAATGGGAACTCGAAGATGAACTAAAAGCGATTGAAGAACTTCTCGCTGAAGACCGCGTTTTCAACGTTCAAGATAAGAAAAAACTAATTGAAACTCAATTTCTCGACTAATCTGAATCGCGCTAGTCCGAAAATATTCAAATATCCGGTTCATTCTTCTTGGAGTATCGATTCGATTAAATCCCTAGAAACACGGGTTTTAGGCACTTTTTGTTCAAACCACATTCGAACATCGCCATCAAAACCAACACCGTGCATGTAATTGTAAAGCGCCTTGCGTAACCCAACGCCCAAAGAATCATGATCACATCCTGTCAGATCCTCAAACGCAAGATCATTGCGAGCAAAAGTCACCGCAGGTTCTGGGAGTAAACGAATCCCATATTTTTCAGGATTACGGCCAATTTCACTATGAGCTGTTGCTGAAAATCGATGCCAGTAAGCCGAATGGATGCATCCAGCTTCAAAAAGTTGGCGAACGCGTTCGAGAGCATCCACCGTCTCTTGCGCCGTTTGAGTAGGAAATCCATACATCAGATAAGCGTGGACCATAATCCCGGCTTCGCCAAAGGCTCGCGTCACACGAGCTACTTGCTCCACCGTTACGCCTTTCTGCATGAGCTTGAGCAATCGATCCGAAGCCACTTCTAACCCCCCACTCACAGCCACGCAGCCAGACTTTGCCAGCAATTCGGTGAGCTCAAGAGTAAAAGTTTTCTCGAAGCGAATATTACCCCACCACGTGATCACGACTTTTCTTTCTAAAAGCCGTTCAGCTAAAGCGCGCAGCACCACAGGAGGACAAGCTTCATCGACAAAGTGAAAACCATTTTGCCCTGTTTGTTTCACGATTTCAACAATTCGATCCACTAAAAGATCTGCCGAAGCCGCGTCATAGCGCCCGATATAATCGAGTGAAGTGTCGCAAAAACTACACTTTTTCCAATAGCACCCATGTGCGAGCGTGAGTTTGTTCCAACGTCCATCTGACCAAATGCGATGCATTGGATTGAGCATTTCAAAAACCGAAAGGTACTGATCTAAAGGCAATCCTTCATAACAAGGAGCCCCTACTTCGCGATGAGGAATATCGTGAATAGTTGGATTTGTTTTGAGAACTACTTGGCCATTTTCTCGCACAAAAGTTCGGAGCAGTTCACGATCAGAACGTTTTCCATCCAAGTACTCTAAAAGACAAAGTAGGGGCCTTTCTCCGTCATCCAAAGTGATAAAATCGATCGTATCAAAAACTCGGGGTTCTTTGAGTTCACGAAGCTCGGTATTGACGTACCCTCCACCTAAAAGGATACGAATTTTTGGATTGAGCGCTTTCACCTTCTGCGCAATTCGAAAAGCTCCATAAACATTCCCTGGAAAAGGCACAGTCAAAGCAACACAGTCGGGCTGATGAAGATCCACCAATTCTTCGGTAATCTCGCTCAGAATTGTATCTACTAAACTAGGCTCAGTATGAAGAGCCTCTGCCAACGCATCAAAAGATGGATTACTAGCAGCAAGTTTTTCTCCGTAGCGCGAAAGCTCAAAACGAGGATCCACCCCTTCACGAATCACATCCGCTAAATCGTCGATGTACAGACTCGCCAGATATTTAGCTCGATCTTGAATTCCAAGAGAACCGAAAGCCAAATCCAGTGAATCAGACTCATCTAATACCCGAAATCGTGGTCCTTCTGGCAAAAAACCGCGGGTAACGATTCTCAAAGCAAGACTAGGATCTTTTCCCTGGAGAAAACGAATGACTGAATCTACTGTATTTAAATACTGATCTTGGTGAAATAAAAAACTTCTGACAGATTTTTGACTCTTTTCTCCGTCATTCTTTAATTTTTTGATGACTCGAGCTAAACCTTGTCGAGAAAAAAGACGAATTGCTAGTTGAATGGCAGGATCTGCCTGAAGGGCGTCATAACCATTTTTACGCAAAAACCCGGTCAAATACGCAGTTGCTGGATAAGGCGTGTTTAACTGAGTCATCGGAGGAGTCAAAAACAAAATACGCATTTCGCAGGATGTCTACCATTCCTGACAATTCCTGTCCAGCGCCCCCTCTTGATCAAAATCAAATATGAAACCTAAAATGAGAACTTTAAGCAGCATTCAACATCAGACTAAGAAAAAATACCCCAATAAAAAATACGATGAGGCCTATTTTCTAGCTGGACGCCACTCACGCTTTCTCGAAGTCATTCGTGTTGTCAAAATCGCTCTCGAATTTATCCGAGGTTTCCGCGCACTTCACTGGACAGGACCAGCAGTCACGGTTTTTGGATCCGCACGATTTTCAGAAGGACATCCTTACTACACTCTAGGCCGTCAGATTGGACAAATTCTGGCCAAAGAAGGGTACACTGTAATTACCGGTGGCGGTCCGGGAGTGATGGAAGCTGTCAATCGTGGAGCTAAAGAAGTGGGAGGCAAAAGTATCGGTTGCAATATCGTACTCCCCCATGAACAAGAACCGAATGCGTTTCTCGATAAAGTAGTCACTTTTTATTACTTCTTTGTGCGTAAAGTAATGCTCATTAAATATTCTTATGCCTTTATCATTCTCCCTGGTGGTCTAGGCACGCTCGATGAACTCACCGAAGCCGCCACCTTGATTCAAACTGGAAAATTGTACGATTTTCCAGTGATCTTAATGGGCACTGACTACTGGCAAGGATTTCGTGAATGGATTGAAAACGTCTTAGTGAAGCAGGGCGCTGTGTCTTCGGATGATTTGGGATTTCTACATTTTACCGATGATCCTAACGAAATTGCCTCCATTATTCGTGATTCAATAGATGGACTCAATCTGAAATTGACACCCCTCTCAAGCAGCGTAGATTAAAGAATCTGAGTAACAAACGGCATTTCGAAGCCACTTTCCGCAAAAAAATGAGTTTTTTTAAAAAAACAGGTTGCCGTGCGGAAAAAAGCCCCCTACAACTTTAATTCAGGAGATAAAATTCAAATGGCTAAGAAAAAAGTAAAATATTCATTCATTAATCTTGTTCACGAAGGCGTAATGAAGGCTGCAGTTGTCACCCGTAAAGGTGAAGTTCGCATTAAGCGCGCTGACGTGAAGAACGTCGTAGAAACCGCTTTCATCGACGGCGCAAAAGCTGCTGCTTCTGGTGAGCGCGTTCGTTTCCCTGTCATCGGCGCTTTAGTCCGTAAGGAAGTCAAAGCTCGTAAAGCTGGCAAAGGCGTTAATCCTTTCACCGGTGAAGCAATGGAAATCAAAGCACGTCCAGCTAGCAAAAAGCCACGCTGGTCCTTCCCACGCTCCTTGAAAGAAACTTTCGCTAACAAGAAAAACTGGTAATCTTTTTTTCTAAGCAAAAATACATGAAGCCGCGCTTCAAAAGAGCGCGGCTTTTTTATTTTTCAATAATGAAACGATCAGTGATATGAAAAAAAACACTATGAGACTGGTCACTTATCGCGATTCCCAAGACAAAGAACATATCGGTTTTATCGCAGTGTCTGCGCAATCTTTGGCAACTTCGACGACTCCGCTCACTCCATTGATCGTTGAAATCCAGGCTGCACTAGAATGGCTCGGTGCCAAAAACAAATTTTTGATTCCACGCGATATGCTTGAGTTGATTCGCGAATGGAAAACAATCCAACCCCTCCTTCACCAGGCCCTGAACTTCTACCAAGAAGGTAAAATGCCCACGAACCTCCTGATTCCTGAATCAGAGATTCAACTCATTTCGCCCATCCCCAGACCTGTCTCCATGAGAGACGGATATGCATTCCGTCAACACGTCGAAGCAGCTCGACGCAATCGCGGCGTCCCGATGATCCCTGAATTTGATCATTTCCCAATTTATTATTACACCAACCATCTGGCGGTTACTGGGCCCGGCCCCATTGGCGTTCAGAGACTTGCTCTGGATAAGCTTGACTTCGAACTCGAAGCAGCTATCGTTCTGGGTAAACAAGGAAAGAACATTCCTGCATCTCAAGGCGACGAATTCATCTTTGGCTATATGATCATGAACGATTGGTCAGCCCGAACCCTACAGATGGAAGAAATGAAACTCAATCTAGGTCCAGCTAAAGGCAAAGACTTTGCCACTTCGCTAGGGCCTTATCTGATCACTGCTGACGAACTTGAAGATTTCGCTATTCCAGGTCCTCACGGAAAAAAACAAAATTTGCAGATGAAATGTTTTGTAAACGGAAAGCAAGTCTCTGAGGGAAATCTAAAAGACATGACTTGGAGCTTCGCTCAAATACTCGAACGCGTCAGCTACGGCGTCACTGTCTATCCCGGAGAAGTCATTGGGTCAGGCACTGTTGGCACAGGATGTTTTTTAGAACTCAACGGATCAAAAATTACTGATAATCAGTGGCTCAAGCCAGGTGACCAGGTAGTCTTGGAAATCGATCAACTTGGCCGTCTCGAAAATACTATTATCGAGGAATCCGATGTACCCCAATACTCCTCCTCATCTTAAGCTCTATCACTATTGGAGATCTTCAAGCAGTTGGAGAGTTCGATGGGCACTCGCTCATAAAAAGATCCCTTGTAAGTTCACTCCAATCAATTTACTGACGGATGAGCCTGACAGTGAAACCCATCTGCAACGAAATCCTTTAGGATATGTTCCGGTACTTGAAATCAAAACGGAAACAAATCCCGTTTTTTTGGCGGAATCTGTGGCTATCTTAGAATGGCTAGAAGAAGTCCATCCTCAAAACCCATTACTCCCTGCACCCGGAACTACGCATGCTCTTGATCGTGCTCGAATTCGCCAGCTCGCAGAAATCATCAACTCAGGGACTCAACCTCTCCAGAACCTCAACGCCCTCCATTTGCATTCGTCCCAGCTGACGGAGCAAAAACTCTGGGCACAGCACTGGATTCGAAAAGGTTTACATGCCTACGAAACCCTAGCTCGAGAGACTTCTGGCCAATTTTCTTTTGGTGACTCACTGACCTTGGCTGATCTCTTTTTAATCCCCCAGTGTTACAATGCTGGTCGTCAAGATGTTTCATTGGATGAATTTCCGCTCCTAAAGAAAATTTTTGAATCTGCAAGTCACACTCAAAGTTATCAGGAATCCCATCCCGATCGATTTAACCCCAGCCCCAATTAACTTACCTCATTTATAAAGTGCTTTACAAACAAGACAACGCGTCGTGCTAAACTGATGCAAAAAATTGATTTTGTGCATATCATCTCCCCGAGATGAACACATTCCTTACACGACAAGTTACCATATCGCTCATTCTGGTGGGATGGGTGCTTTTAATCACTCCTTGTACTCGAGCCCAAGAAAAATCAGATTTTCTTGATCTCCAATCAGCGGTTCAAATGGCACTTGAAAAAAACCCCGCCATTGCCGCTCAAGCCAGTAAAGTAACTGCAGAGCACGCCGCGATCTCTTCACAATACTCACTTGAAGACCCCATGTTTGGTTTCGATTACGAGCAAAATCTCTCACGACTACAAATCGAACAAGGTCCAATGAAAATGTGGTCTTTGAGTCAAAACATTTTGTTCCCTGCCAAATACTTTCAAATGGGTTCCCTACAAAAAATACGTACACAACAAGCAGAAACAGAGCTTTCTCAAGAGAAATTAATGGTCAGGCAAAAAGCGATCTCTGCTTATTATCGCACTTTTAACCAAGCTAGAATTCTCTCACTTCTGAAAGCGAATCTCGAATCTGCAAGAAAAACAGCTCGTACTGCCGAACTCAAACATTCCACCGGACAAGTTCCTCAACAAGACGAAATGAAAGCGCACGTTGAAGAAACTCGAATCAATGGTGAACTCCTCCTCGCAGAAGAAGATTACCAAGCTGCTTTATCGGATCTCCAAGCTATCCTCGGTGATTCAGAAACATCATCGCCTCCCACACTTCCAATCAAAGAAATCACCGTTCCTCGACTCACCGTTGCAGTCTCTGAAATTCCAAGCTTAGCTCAAAAGCACGCTCGCTCCATCCAGAATGCTCGCCTTCAACTTGAAGAGGCACAAAGCCGTAAAACTCTAGCAGGATTAAATTATCTGCCTGATTTCAGATTGAATTACAAAAAAGTCTTGGGCAACTCCTCGATGTTTCCGGCTATGGCAAATGCCTATGCATTAGGCATTGAAATGAGCATTCCGCTTTGGTTTGCTTTTAAACAGTCTTCAGAATACTCCAGCGCAAAAGCTTCTTTTACTCAAGCTGAACACCAGTTTGTTCGCGCATCATTAGAAATCGTTTCAAAAGCACGTAGTTTGGCAGCCAAAGCTAAAAATCATCAAACTTTATTAGAGATTGATCAAACCTCGCTGATTCCCCAAGCCAGAGCCACTTTGAACTCGTCAGAAGCGGCTTACCGTGCCGGTAAAATCAGCCTCCTTGAACTTTTAGATAGTCAACGAGCTCTCTACGAAACTCAGATGGCTTATTATCGAACTTTAACAGAATACACAGACGTAGTTTCAGAACTTGAATCACTCACAGGGGTTTCAGTGAGTCAGCTGCCTTTTCCTCCGGAGACATTATGAAAAAACAAAATTTCATCTTTCTGACATCGACAGCGATTGCCGTCGGTATGGCCGTAGCGCTCGGCGGAGTAAGTCTCCAGCTAAGAGAGTCAGCAGCGCACGCAGACTCTCCAACAAAATCTCAAAAAATTGAATTTTGGACCTGTCCAATGCACTCTCAGGTCAAGCAAAACGGCCCTGGTGAATGCCCCATTTGTGGAATGGACTTAGTAAAAAAAACACTTTCTGCGCCTCAGCACGAAGATCACGTTGCTACTGAAGCCGAACTTCCACAGGGACATGATCGTTTTGAACTCTCTCTCCCTCAACAACAGCTCATTGGCGTTAAGACAGGCAAAGTAACCCGTCGAGCTCTTTTTAACGAAATCCGCGCTCCTGGTCGCGTCGCTTTTGACCCAGAACTTTACACAGCACAAAGTGAATATCAGGAAGCTCTCCAACAACTTCAACGCGTGAGCGCATCTCCTTTAGCCGATGTCCGACATTCTGCAGCAAGAATGGTTGAATCATCTAAGATGCGTCTCAAAATTTTAGGTCTTTCAGATGCTCAGATCAGTGCTCTTGCCGTGGGTAAACGAGCTACGGACTCTCAACTTCTTTTACCTCAATCCGGTGGAGGCAATTGGATTTATGCTGAAGTTTCTGAAATGGATCTCCACTCCATCACACCCGGTCTCGAAGTAGAAATCACAGCAAGCTCTCTTCAAGGCTCTAAAATGAAAGGGAAAGTGGTTTCAGTGGATCGCATACTCAATACGATGACCCGGACCGCAAAGGTGCGAATCGAGGTCCCGCAAGCCAAGCAAACCTTACGTCCAGAAACGTATGTCGATGCAAAAATTTTGGCACCTTTAGGAAATCTACTAGCCGTTCCTTTTGATGCTGTCTTTGATACCGGGAAAGAAACTTGGGTTTTTATAGCTGAAGGGAATGGAAAATTTTCTCCTCGCCTTGTTCGAGTTCGGCTTCATGCAGGAGACTGGATTGCAATTGAAAGTGGCTTAAAAGAAGGCGATTCCATTGTGACCAGTGCTAATTTCTTGATCGACTCTGAATCTCGATTGCGTGGAGCGGCCCTAGAAGGAGGCACCCAATGATTGAGAAAATTATCGAATTTTCTGCGCGAAATCGATTTTTAGTTTTCTTACTCACCTTAGCGGCTCTTCTCATCGGATATTTTTCTCTCCAAAGAACTCCCATCGATGCCATACCCGATCTTTCGGATACCCAAGTCATTATTTATTCTCGCTGGGATCGAAGTCCCGACATCATCGAAGATCAGGTGACCTATCCGATTATTTCAAGCCTCTTAGGCGCACCTAAAATCAAAGACATTCGTGGTTTCTCTGATTTTGGATTCTCTTACGTCTATGCGATCTTCGAAGATGGCACAGATCCTTACTGGGCTCGGTCCAGGACTCTTGAATACCTTTCGAAGATCACCCCTCAACTTCCTGAGGGAGTCCGTACTGAACTTGGACCTGATGCCACTGGCGTAGGCTGGATCTATCAATATGCCCTGGTCGATCGATCAGGAGGCCATTCTCTTGCGGATCTACGCTCTTTGCAGGACTGGTATCTGAGATACCATCTTCAATCCGTCCCAGGAGTCGCAGAAGTGGCTGCAATCGGAGGCTTTCAAAAGCAATATCAAGTCCAAATCAATCCCAGTGCTCTTCTCTCTTATCGAATTCCGCTGATGAAAGTAGTCGAGGCCATCAAAAATGGAAATAACGAGGTGGGTGCCCGCCTCCTCGAAGTCTCTGGAGCTGAATACATGATCCGAGGTCATGGCTACATCAAAAATATTCAAGACATCGGCAACATCGTATTAGCTTACGAAAAAGGAACCCCAATCTCAATTAAGGATGTCGCCAAAGTCTCCATAGGACCCGAAATTCGCCGAGGACTTGCTGATCTGGACGGTCAAGGCGACACCGTCGGTGGCATTATCATTATGCGATATGGCGAAAATGCCACACATGTGATTGACGCCGTCAAAAAGAAACTCCAAGACATCAAGCCATCTCTGCCTTCAGGGGTGGAACTAGTGACCACTTATGATCGCTCTGATTTAATTCATCGCGCAGTCGCAACGTTAAAACACGAACTTAAACTCGAAATGCTGATTGTTAGCTTAATCATTCTCGTCTTCTTGCTTCATATTCCGAGTGCGTTGATTCCGATCGTGACACTTCCGGTTGCTGTCGTCATCAGTTTTGTCTTTTTCCCTTACTTCGGAGTGAGTTCGAACATCATGAGCTTAGGCGGTATCGCGATTGCCATTGGTGCCATGGTCGACGCAGCAATTGTTGTTGTTGAAAATGCCCACAAACATCTTGAACAATGGGAACATGGCGGCAAAAAAGGTGACCCTCGTGAAATTGTGATCGCAGCAATTAAAGAAGTAGGACCCGCAAGTTTTTACTCCTTGCTCGTCATCGGAGTCGCTTTTATCCCGATCTTTGCTCTTGAATCTCAAGAGGGCAAGCTTTTTAAACCTTTGGCTTTCACTAAAAACTTGTCGATGTTTGTAGCAGCAATCCTCGCCATCACTCTTGATCCAGCTATCCGCGTCACTCTGACTGGCCTCAAAGCGATCCCTTTTAAAAATCCGTTTTTAAATCGTATCTCGCACGCTGTACTGGTAGGCAAAACTTACTCTGAAGAAACTCATCCGATCAGCAGATTTCTTTTTAAAATCTACACACCCATTGTAGACATGGCAATTGACCATCGAAAAAAAGTAATCGGCGGTGCACTAGTACTGATGCTGCTGACGTTACCGATCTATTTCCATCTCGGAAGCGAATTTATGCCGCCCCTCAATGAAGGCAGCCTGTTGTACATGCCTACGACTATGCCCGGAATTTCCTCAGCATCGGCTCAAAGACTCCTTCAACAACAAGATCAAATCTTAAAAAAATTCCCAGAAGTCGAACGCGTATTTGGCAAGGCGGGTCGAGCAGATACGCCGACAGATCCAGCACCTTTTTCGATGATAGAAACAACCCTCCTTCTCAAACCTCAATCCGAATGGCGTGAAACTCAGCGGTGGTATTCTTTTCTTCCACGCATTTTACAATGGCCATTTACTTGGATTACTCCAAGAACTCTTACTTGGGATGAACTCGTTGCTGAACTCGATGCAGCTACTCGAATTCCCGGCACCACCAATGCCTGGACTATGCCAATCCATAACCGGATCGACATGCTCACTACCGGGATCCGTACACCTGTCGGAATCAAAGTCTCTGGGCAAGATCTCGACGAAATTCAGCGCATTGGCGTAGAGCTTGAGACTTTAATCGCCAAAATCTCAGGAACCCGATCCGTTTTTGCAGAGCGTGTCAGTGGCGGATATTTTCTGGACTTTGATTTTGACCGAACCAAACTTGCTCGCTACGGAATGAGCATCCAAGATGCACAAGAAGCATTGATGGCGGCTGCCGGCGGCGATCCGATCTCTCGTACTATCGAAGGACGTGAACGTTATTCCATTCAAGTCCGTTATGGCCGCGATTACCGCTCCAATCTGAACGATCTACGTCACATTTTAATAGCCACCCCCGAAGGGGCACAAATCCCTATGAGTGAGGTAGCCAACCTCCGAATGACGCACGGTCCTTCTATGATCCGTAACGAAAATGGGATGCTCTCTGGCTATGTCTACATCGATATCGCAGATCGTGATGTAGGAAGTTATGTCGAAGAAGCTAAGAAAATCGTATCTTCTCAATTTAAATCGCGTCCGGGCTATGTCCTCAGCTGGAGTGGTCAATACGAACATCTCATCCGTGTTCGCGAAAAACTGATGATGGTAGTCCCAATTACTCTTTTGATCATTATTCTACTTCTCTACGCAAACACTCGTTCGTGGACCAAAACTTCGATCGTACTCCTGGCCGTTCCATTTTCAGCTATTGGCGCTATTTGGCTTCTTTGGCTCTTGGGCTATCACCTCAGCATTGCGGTTTGGGTGGGCTTAATTGCACTCCTCGGCGTCGATGCAGAGACCGGAATTTTCATGCTGCTCTACCTCGATCTTGCTTATGAAAAAGCAGTTCAAGCTGGAAAAATGAAAAACTGGGCAGATCTCCGACAAGCCATCCAAGAAGGAGCAGTAAAACGAGTACGTCCGAAAGTAATGACTGTAGCTTGTTTACTCATGGCGCTTCTTCCGATTCTTTGGACCAGCAGCGCTCATGCAGGAGCTGATGTGATGAAACGTATCGCAGCTCCAATGCTCGGTGGAATTTTAACGTCGTTTGCTATGGAACTTTTAGTGTATCCTTCTGTTTATGCCATTTTAAAAGGAAGAAAATTGAAATGACATTCACACTGAAAACATTTCTGTATTCGCTTGGAATCTTCTGTTTAGGCTTTTCAGGAATTGCTTCGTCCTCTGAAATTCCTTTATCTAAAAATCGATTTCAGTGGGCAGATCAAGCCTTTCAAAACCGCAAAAACAAGAGCTCCGCATTTCAGGCACTCGAGCATTTTAGAAAGCTCTATCATGAAAAAAAAGAAGATCCCGAGGCAGGCTGGCGTTTATCCATGGCGTGCTACTTTGTAGGAAATCGCTTTATTGAAGACTCAGATCAAAAAAAAGTAATCTTTACGGAGGGTCGTGATGCAGGCCTCACCGCTGTACAATTAGCACCCGATTGCGCACCATGTCATTTCTGGTTAGCCATTAATATGGCTCTCTACGGTCAAACCATGGGTCGAGTTAAAATGCTTTTCTCTCTCAAAACTATTCGAGAACATGCGCAGATTGCTAAAAAAATAGACCCTACCTACGCCTTTGCCGGCAGTGATCGACTTCTCGGTCAAATTGATCAGGGTTTGCCAGGAATTCTAGGCGGAAGCTACCAAGATGCTCAGAAACATTTTCAAGATGCTATCAAAGCAGTACCTGATGAGCCTATGAACTACCTTTATCTTGCACGACTATTGCACGACAATCTCGATCAACATAAAAATGCAATTGAAGTCGCTCAAAAAGGCTTGTCCATCCACGTCGATGACACCTCTCGTATTGAGTCACTCGAAGCTCAAGATGATCTTCGTAAATTCTTGGCTAAAATCAAAAACAAACCTTTCTTAGAAAAGTGACCTTCTCAAAAGCTCGCAACACTACCGCTGCAACAGCGAGAGAAGTAGCAATCGGAATTAAGAATGACCAATATTCTAGTTTAGAATCGATGACTGCTGACAAAAGTGCGCCGATAGAAAAAGAAGAAAAAGTGACAATCCTCATAATATTTCTACGAACGGCCATCCTCTTTTCTTCTGAATCAAGCTGACCATGGAGAGTTAAAGCAAGATCAGTCCCGATATCGGTGCTAATTCCTGTCAAATGAGTCGTTCGAATCTGACCTTTGGTCAGAGTAGCAAAACAAGCGTTTTGCATTCCGCAAAGGAAAGTTAACGAATTCAAAAGAATAAAATCCTCTTCAAAAGTAAGCTGCTCTCCGAAGGGGCCAAAAAATCCGCTATTCCCTGCAAGCATCAAAGCAATCATCACAATAGGAATTAACAGACTCACGACATCATACCGAGGTGCTAAACCTCGCGAACTTCGAGCTACTGTCAAATATCCGCTAAACCATGCACCAAAAATAAAGGAAAGGGGAGCTGTAAAAAGCTCAAACGCAAGACCATAGTTGAAATCCCCTAATGAGATTCCCACTTGGGTACCAAAGCCGGTGACATGCGAAACAAAGCGACGACAAGCAAGAAACCCCAAAGAATTGATACATCCAGCTTGAAAAGCCAATGTCGCCCATAAACTAATATAACGTTTTTTTACAAAGTCTTTTGGTTCAAGTTTTTGCATAGATCATACTCCCTTGATTCTATTTATTTTCTCACGACAGGCTGCAGCAAATCTGGATCGTTATTTCTCGGAGAATTGATTCTCGTTGAAATTTCATATACTACGAGATCAAGTTGACAAGACTGCTGAATGATCTTCATTAATACTGTAGGATCTTCATTTTCTGCGTAAATTCATTAGCAGGCCTGGTCAAGATCGAAAATGAATCTATTCTCTGATGATTCACTGCGCTTTGCCAATATTCCCAAACTGCAGCAACACTCATCATTGGCTCATTTTTCTGATAAATGGCATAATACTCCTAATACAATTCCAACATCTGCCAAATTAAACGGAAGATAGACTTCATTGCCGATAAAAACCTGCAACGTATCTAAAACGTAATCTACCTACATTAATTGATGAGATTAAAGATTCCCCCCAAAATAAAAACCGTATGCTCGATTTTTTCTATACCACTTGCTTCTTTGATTCTCAAGAACACTAAAAGGAATAAAAAAAACAAAAGCATCGTCGGAATATACCGAGTATCGGGCTCTATATATCGAGGAAGAATCTCCGAGAAACGATCAAACGCAATGCCTCGATTCAAAACTCTCGACAAAACAACAAAGCTTTGCCCAAAAAGTTTTTGTCGCGCAAGAATTGGCAAATGCGACTGACACTAAGCTTTCAAAGCCTGATCCAACGTGATCACAGACCAAGAAAGCAATCCGTACTTCAAAAATGATCTAATACTCGCCACAAGTTCCAGTACAACTTGTTTTTGAGCTAAAAATTCCGCTAGGATCCACTATTTTACTTAGGATGTTTACTTAGGATGTAATGAACAGCTGCGCCTAGAGCTCCAATAGTAGGATACGGGTAAACAGGGATGTGATTATCTAAAGTATTATTCGCAGCATCCACCCCAACTAAATTATACATATAAAGTAGAATATTTAGATTAGGAATAAATTTTGACGGATTCACAATGCGATCACCTGCTTTACATTTTGACTCATTTAACTTAATTGAACGATCTGTATTATAGCAAATCGAAACACAAATAAAACGACCTAAAGGAACTGTGATCTTCGAAAGTGAAACTGCTGCAAAATCAGAATCTGTTTTTTTAAAGGTATGAGGGAACTCTCCGTCGATCAGGGTTACTTGAGTATTCAATCTCCCGTTTAAAGTTTCACGCCATTTGCATCGGCATCATAACTTTGACCGACTCCTGAACCACAGCGAGTTAAAGTCAATGAAGCCAAAACTGTAAGTAATAGGATCAAAATCAAGAAAGCTTTTTGTTTTCTTATCATCATCATTACTCCTTTGGAATCATTGCTCCTTTGGACTCCTCTGTGTTTTCGTGAATTTCAATTCATCAAATGATCAAACCCAATCCTGAGCTTGAACTCATCATTGAACTCATCAATCGAGCGAGTTATTCGTCAGAATAAAATCGCGAATAACCTGCGAAAATTCTATGAATACCTAAAATCAATCCTGGAAACTCTACCGCAAGATTTCCCGAAAGAATGGGATGAGTTCCTGAGTAGCTAGAAATTTCTCATCCAACATGCTTTTCATCAAAGCGGCACCAACACTTCCACTAACCGACAGAAAGCCAACTAAAACTGATAATTGACCGACTTTTCTTTTAAAACTCATCACGCCCCCTTTTTACTGTAATTGTTGAATAGCTCAGTTCAACTGTCAAATTTCTTAGCTAGCCGAGATAAGACATAAAATGATAAAAAGAACTGATCCAACATTTCGATTCAATAGCAAGGAGAACTAGAATGAAAAGAAAACTAGTCTATGATTTTCCAACACAGATTTTTCACTGGTCATTTGCACTACTTTTCATCATCGCTTTTTCAATCGCGAAACTCATTGACGACAACTCGCCTCGTTATTCGTTCCATATGCTGGCAGGCATTCTTCTCAACTTCACACTCTTCATTCGTATCATCTGGGGCTTCATCGGGAGTCAACATGCTCGATTCTGTGATTTTAGTCTCAGACCAAGCTCTTTAGTGCAGTACTTTAAGACTCTCCTCGCACCTGCTCACAAGAAATGGACTGGACACAATCCCGCCTCCAGCTGGGCAGCAATCCTAATGATGATTTGCGCAGTAGGCCTTGGAACTACGGGCTACCTGATGACCGCAACTCCCAATAAAGAAACTTACGAAGAGTTCCACGAAATTTTTGCGAACGGTTTTTTCGTGCTAGCAGTTTCGCATATTGCGGGAGTCCTCCTCCATTCCTTAAGAAATCGGGACGGAATCGGACTGAGTATGATCGATGGAAAAAAGAACGACGTTTCTGACCAAGAAACCATTGCATCTTCTTATTGGAAAACAGGAATTCTAATGATCGCACTCATGAGCGCCTTCAGTTTTTATCTCTGTAAAAATTACGATCGACAGAACAAAACTTTACAACTTTTTGGAAATACTCTGCAGTTAGGCGAAGCCGGAGAAAGAGAAAATGAAAGCGAATAAGCATTTCTCTTTGAGAATCCCCACTTCTTTTGCAAATGAGGTTCTGATATAGGCATGCGTATGAAAACAGATCCAATTCAGCAGTTTGCCGAGTGGTTTACTGATGCTCAAAAAGCAAAGGAACCGATTCCAGAATCCATGGCAGTGGCTACTGCAAACTCAGAAGGAAAACCTTCTGTCCGAATTCTTTTACTCAAAGAATTTTCGCCAAAAGGTTTTGTTTTTTTCACCAATTACGAAAGCCGCAAAAGTTCGGACCTCAAAGAAAACCCTCAAGTCGCACTCACTTTTCATTGGCCTCGACTTGAACGTCAGATCCGAATTGAAGGAAAAGTAAAGAAAGTGACTCGAGCTGAATCACAGGCTTATTTTAGCACTCGTCCTAAAGGGAGCCAAATGGGCGCATGGGCTTCTCCTCAAAGCACAGCAATCAATAGCCGTGATTATCTGAATGAACGAGTAGAATCTTTTGAACAAAAATTCAAAGGAAAGAAAATCCCTTGCCCACCTCATTGGGGTGGCTTCAGAGTCGTACCTGAACGCATTGAATTTTGGCAAGGTCGACCTGACCGTCTCCACGATCGATTTCTTTTCGTCAAAGAAGGCAAGAAGTGGAAATGGGTTCGCCTAGCCCCTTAATCGACGCATTTCTAATCTCATTTTTAAAGAGCCGAGGCCTCGCCCCCTTTTGAAGCCTCGGCTCTTTATTTTTGATAGTCAGACTTAATTCTAAAAGAACTACAAATTAGTTCCAGGTGCTGGGACTGTGGCTTCGCCACCTGCTGGCGGAGTCTCTGTAGCTCCAGGGGCTCCTGGAGCTACCGGCGCAGTCACTCCTCCCCCTACTGGACCACTAGGAGTAACGGGAACTGCTGCAGGAGCTGGACATCCTTCTGGCAAAGGAACTACTTGAACAACTCCCGACATACTTTCCTTACCAGTGTACTCACAGTGATAAGGAAACGTTCCTACGGTTGCAAACTGCAAGGGTGCCGAGGTCTCTCCTGGCGCAATCGTATCTGTATCCCATGTTCCCGTATCAGAAGTTGCAGTATGCGGAATAGAATCTTTATTCATCCACTGTATGCTTCCTCCTACAGGAACCACTAACGGACTTGTTCCAAATGCAGAGACTCCTTGTCCTGAAGAATTTTCTGGAATAGTCACCATAACCGCAGTTGCAGGGCAACTTGCTGGTGTTGCAGGTTGAGGGTTATTATTTGAATTAATTGGGGATTGGGGCTGATTATTACATGCGAAAAGCGAAGCCGAAACTACAAGTGCAGACACAGAATAAATGAATGGAATATACCGCTTCATATCTCCTCCAACGGAATGATCGCATTCGGTGATGCGGAATGTTTGTACAACGCAACGACGACTTCTGCGTATGCACATAGCATTCCAGCGGACGAGTTATGAAAAATCTTCAAATCCAGTAATTCGGTACAATCCTTTACGAGCAGGCGCTTCATGATCACTACAGACGGTTTCAACAAAAACATGCATCGCGTCTGGAAAAAGATCATAAAGTGCTACTAGGTTCACAGGCTCATTTTCAAATGATGCGACCAATGCGCCTTGTCGACGAACAAAATTAGCTGCGCCTTTTTTATGTTCAAGATCTGGAAAATTTCGATCGCTCTTCATCAAAAGATGAGTTCTCTCCACACCCCAAGGAAAGCCATCTCTCACTAAATTAGCTCGAGTGCCATCTCCCATATAGGGTTCATCTCGACCCGTCAGATAAACGATCTCTGCTCCAAGCTGATGAAGATTTTGAGTAAACTGTGCGGCACCCACATATGGCCGATCATAAGGTAAATAACCAGTCGTAAAAAATCGCTCTAACCAAAAATCTTTGAGTGAATGAAACGCATCCTGAACACTCTTCTTTTCTGGAGACAACCGGAGAGTTAAAAACAAATCTCGAATTGAATAACCAATCTGATTCTCTGTTAAACTTCGAAATGCCTGAGTAACTTCCGGAAAAAAACTTGAGTGAGACGAACCCAACCATTCCTGAACAATTCTAAAAGTACGAGGCCCTACTTCGTAAAGAGTCGAATCTAAGTCGAGCAAAACTAAAGGGCGCAGAGAAGGCACTTCCGAAACCGATTGATTCAACTCTAAAACCCTTCGAGTCACTTCCGAAAAAACCTCTGTGGCTGATACAGAATGAAACTGACAAGATTGAACCCAGGAATCACGACTTAAAGGTTGCATATAGGCTCAATGACTTAGCTGATTCCTTGAATGGGATCAAGGCCCGAGAAAGAGGCAAATCCTTCTATTTTCTAGAGAGAATCCGCCTCTTTCCCTAACCGGACCCGAACCTTGCCTCAATTTGGCTTAGCTTGGAGCCTAAATACAATATGAGTGGATCAAGAACTCAATTAAAAGACCACGCCAAGCTGGCCAGCTTTCTGACCAGCTTTCTGGCCTGCTTTCTGACCGGCCTTCTGACCGGCCTTCTGACCGGCCTTCTGACCAGCTTTCTGGCCTGCTTTCTGACCGGCCTTCTGACCGGCCTTCTGACCAGCTTTCTGGCCGGCCTTCTGGCCAGCTAGACCCAGCTTCTGGCCGGGCATGTCATAGGCATGAGCGACGAGAGAAGTTGAACCTAAAGCTAAAGCGATTGCACTTGCCACGAATGAAGAAGAAATGAAGGATTTCATTTTCTATTCTCCTGAGGAGATGAGTTGTTTTGGTTCGTTATATTCTAATTGTGCAACGGTGGTGCCACTGTAAGACCTCAATAAATCTATAAACATTGAGTATTTATAAAGCCGGAACCCAAGGTGCAATTGCGAGTTTTTAAAAAGCATCTTCCCAGGCCTGAGAAATTCGCATTGCTGTATTAATCAAACCAACGTGGGAATAAGTTTGTGGAAAATTTCCCCAAAGTTCCCCTGTGACTGGATCCATATCTTCAGACAATAATCCTAAATGGTTACTACGACTCAAAATGGCCGAAAATAAATCACGTGCTTCTGCCTTACGTCCACTTCCCCACAAAGCGTCCGCCATCCAAAAAGCACACACGGTAAAGGTCGTCTTAGGGATTCCAAAATCATCTGGCGTTCGATATCTAAAAACGCCGTAACCGGAACGAAGGATTCGACTGTAGGCATCGATCGTCATCTGAAAACGCTCATCTTGATGAGAAATAAAATTAATTGCCGGAAGCAAAAGGTTAGCAGCATCAGGACTCTCGCCCCCATAACTTTGAGTATAAAAGCCCACTTTTTCATTCCAACCATTTCTTTCGATTGCTTCGCGCATTCGTTCTCGAATAGGCCCCCATTCAGCGACTAAATCATGCTTCCCAATATGACCTGCGATCCTTACTCCTCGGTCCACAGCAGCCCAGTTCATCAATTTTGAAAAAACGGAGTGTTGCTTGGTCCCTCTAAATTCCCAAATTCCTGCATCGGGCTGCTCAAAACTGAGGATCGCCTGCTCAATCAGTTGTTGGACATTTCGAAGGGCCTGTTCTTGATCCGTACGATCTAATCGTCGGTCAAAAAAAGTAGGGGTGATCGCCAGCACCATTTCTCCATAAACATCATGCTGGTCCATCTTGTAAGCAGCATTACCGACACGAACCGGCCCATAGTTTTTAAACCCAGACAGCCAAGGAATTTCACGCTCCAGCAGCTCTTTCTCGCCACCAATTCCATAAACAGGCTGGAGAATTCGTGAAGGTTCGTTTCCACAAATATTCTGGAGGTAGCGAATGAATTGCTCCATTTCATCAAACTGACCAAGCCGATTTAAAACGGTCACCACAAAATAGGCATCACGAAGCCAGCAGTAACGATAGTCCCATGTACGACCATTTTCGGGCCCTTCTGGAATTGAAGTCGTTGTAGCCGCAATAATAGCGCCTGTATCTTCAAAAATATGAAGTTTCAGCGCAAGAGCTGATCGTAAAACTTCGTTTTGAAATTCAAAAGGAATATTGCAGTGTTTTGCCCATCCTCGCCAATAAGCTACCGTCCGATCGAGTTGCTCCTCGGTATCAAATTTCAACCTACCCTCAAACGGAACACCGTACGAAAGTACAAAATGCTTGGACTCTTTAAGCTCAAAAGGTGCTTCACCTAGGACATAAGAAACCGACGCGTCAGTCGTTAAATAGAGACGTTTTCCGTGAGATTCGTAAACAATCTGAGATGCCATGTCATAAATCGTAGGCTGATCTCTTCCATATTCAAAACGAGGGCAACACCGTGTCAAGATGCGGGGACTGCCTCGAATCGGTCTAAGAATTCTAATCAAGTGTGGCGGTTTATAAACTCCAGATTCGATTTCAAATCGAGAAGCAAAATCGATGACCTCAAATTGGGCTCCACCACCCAGCAATACAGAGGAGATTTCACTAAAGACAGTGACCAACACATTAGTATTACGCATGTAATACTGCCGAGTCTCCCATTGACCTTGAGGCTCACCGACAGCTCCCATCGCTTCGATACTCCACAAGCCTCCGCGAAGAGGATTTTCAGAATCTAAAATTGAAGCAAAAACCGAAGGCCCATCTAAGCGTGGCATACAGCACCAGGAGACTGTAGCCGATCGATCAATCAAGGCCGAGATTTGACAATTCCCAATTAATCCATAATCCAATTGTGACATCTTACAACCTCATTTTTTAGACGTACTCAAATCATGCCAGGGCATATCAGGGCATATAGGTTGCAAAAGTTCGATTGAAATGCCGCAACACCCTTCACTGCGAATTATTTCTTCACAGAATTTTGACAACGAACCGGTAAAAAAACACGATCTCATCGTCATCGCCAATAAAGAGCCTTATATTCATCAAAAACTTTGTAAAAAAGCGGCAGCTATTCCAGCCAACTTATCTCAAACAGCATTATCCGAATGGCTAAACGAGACTCAAATCATCCGCCCAGCAAGCGGCCTAGTCAGCGGATTAGAACCCATGCTCAAGCAGCACGGCGGTCTGTGGATTGCTCATGGAAGTGGAAATGCAGACTTTGAATTTTGTAATACCAACGGAGAAGTTCAAGTCCCCCCAGAAAATCCTCGCTACACTCTAAAAAGACTCAAACTCTCTGAACTCGAAGAACTAGGCTATTACTACGGATTCTCAAACGAAGGGCTCTGGCCTCTCTGTCATCTTGCTCACATTCGTCCGATTTTTCGGCTTCAAGACTGGCAATACTATCAATCCGTCTCTGAACGTTTCACAGATGCAATCCCAGAAGAAAAACTCAAAGCCAATTCTATCATTCTTGTACAAGATTATCATTTTGCCCTAGTTCCCCAAATGCTACGACGGCGAAGCGAATTTCTTTTTCGATCACAAATGAATTCCTCAGTTCGAGAAGGAAACCCAAAAATCGGAATTTTCTGGCACATTCCATGGCCTAATCCAGAAACATTCGGCATTTGCCCGTGGGGCAAAGAATTACTCGAGGGAATGCTTGGAGCAGATATCATTGGTTTTCATACTCAATATCATTGCAATAATTTTTTAGAGACTTGCAATAGATACCTAGAGGCGCGAATTGATCTTGAACGTTTCTCAGTCACTATGAACGAACGAGAAACACTGGTTAAGGCTTTCCCGATAGGAATAGACACTGCGCCTATTCAATCACTCAGCTCAATAGACAAGCTTCAAATTAAAAAGCGTTACGGAATCACGGCACCCCTGATTGCTATTGGAGTCGATCGATTAGACTACACCAAAGGCCTCATCGAACGGATTGAGGCTGTTGAGCGCTTTCTTGAAAAAAACCCAGAATATATTGGCAAGTTCACATTGCTTCAGATTGGGTCACCAACAAGAACTCACATCAACGCCTATCAACGTTTTTATGAACAGTTGAATAAAAAAATCCAAGCTGTCAATGCACGATTTACTTTTAAGGACCAGCCAGAATATAAGCCCATCTTATTTTTATCTGAACATCATGACTGGCATAAAATCCAATCATTCTACCAGCTCGGCGATGTCTGCATGGTAACCTCGCTTCACGACGGAATGAATCTGGTTGCAAAAGAATATGTCTGGTGCCAACAATCCGAATTTGGATCTTTAATTCTCAGCAAATTCACAGGCGCTAGTCGAGAGCTTCATGAAGCATTTATTATCAACCCTTACGATATTGAACAAATGGCTCATGCGATCGAAGCAGCCCTCACACTTCCCTCTGCCGAAAAAGCTCGACGGATGAATGCAATGAAAGAAAAAGTTTTAAAACAAAATGCATATCAATGGGCTTCAGATCAAATTAATGCTCTCACCTATTGTGGTCTGATTTCTTCCACATCTCCCTCTGTGATATCGACTTCTTAAAAATGAGAACTGATATCATCGATTGCATCCATTCCTGCATCCGTTGCCCACGACTCCGAACGTATGCCAAGAAATTACAAAAACTAAACGCCGTGCTTACCAATACCAGTCCTATTAGGGCAAACCTATCGCGGGCTTTGGTTCATCAAATTGATATTCAGATGGAATAAAATTCTTGCGTTGTTATATAATGAATCACTCCTGTCCGGTTCGGAGCGGAGCGTAAAAATAGGTAAAGCCTGATTTCTCGATATGGTATGAGAGTTTTGCATAAAAAATTCATTCCTATCAGGAGACCAGGCTTTGGGCTTTTCTAC
>Ga0172367_10000533_pt1 | contig 58621 bp, 51 predicted proteins | sample Lak10m_FD_114542 | JGI IMG/M metagenome (GOLD analysis project Ga0172367, IMG submission 114542) | Freshwater microbial communities from Kabuno Bay, South-Kivu, Congo - kab_022012_10m | ecosystem: Environmental > Aquatic > Freshwater > Lake | place: Democratic Republic of the Congo: South-Kivu... | reverse complement strand
CAATTATTATAATAATGAACGGCCTCAATTGGGGCTTAAAAAAATGCCCCCGAGTGAATATCGGAGGCATTGTGTAAAGTAGGCTTTTTATTTTTTGTCCCAAAAATGGGGTACAGATCAAAAAGAGGCTTTTTTATTAAAATTATTTTACATTTTTAATATCCATCCAAGGAGGTGTCACTTCATCTTGAAAACCAGACCATTCAAGTGTCTCTGTTGGGTGATTATAATTCTCAAGTAAACCAGAATCAACGTAGAAAGTTCCAAACATATTTTGTGATTTTACACCGTAAACGTTTCCTTTTCTACCAACTTGTCTTTCAAGTTTTCTTAGTTTTTCACCTGGAGTATATGGGATAACATCAGGACGAATATCGACTTCATAAGTTCCCACTTCTAGAATTTGATTTAAAGGACTTTTTGGATCGATTATTAGCTCTCCACCAGCTCTTTTTGTTGCCCAAAAGTTAAATGCATCTTCTTTTGTGATTTTTAAATCTTGAGTCACGATATCTAAATCAGATTTCTGACCTGGCTTTTTAGTAAGAATATAATCCCAAGTTTTTGATGTTTCTGGGTAATCACTTAAACTCTCGTCTAATAAAGCTTCTTTGGCATAAATTTTAATTATTGGAGTTCCAGTATCAACTAAGCTTCTAAGAAAAGCGATTGCTTCATTGTTATTACGAGTACAACCTGAAGACCTTGGATTTGAAACGATATTGATAAGAGTTTTTTTAGTTCTCTTGATAAATTTATCTTTATCTTCTCCCCAGCCAATTGTTCCATGGGTCCACTGACCAAACGGTTCTGGAGTAACAAAAGCTGCATACCATCCAAATGCTCCTCTCATTGATCCATGTTTTTTTCCTTCAGAGTCAGCTGGCATGAATTCAGAAGAAAACCACCCTTTACCATTATCTCCAACTGTAGGAAGACCTGGGTATCCATCTCTATACCAAGCAGGATAATGTCCATCAGCATCTTGATAAAATTTTGCCCAAGAAGTAACTCTGTAAGAACCTAGAATGCTTCGACCTTTTCCTTTTTCTTCTTTTTTATGATCGCGATCTTCACCAACAACTACTTCAGTTTCCATCAGCATTTTATGCGGACAAGAATTATCAAGACATTTTCTTTCATAAAGTCTTAATGTTTCGGTGGCAACATTGACTACCACAAAATATTTCCCTGAGAATTCTTTATAATCAACATACTTTAGTGAAATGTAATCTTTAGCTATGTACATTTTCTCAGATGCATTTAGCTTGTTTGAAGTACGTACAATCGTCACTTCGACATATTTGTCATTATGAATAACTCCAGGCTCAACTAATTTAACTTTGTCGTTTAAGCTTAAAAGGCCAAGAGTTTTAGCATTATCTTCTGGGGTTGCCCTAACTTTTAGACCATTGAGAGATATAAAATAAACTGCTTGAACTTCTTCTGGACGCTCAAGAGGAATAGGTGTTGGTTGAGTTTCTTGAGCAGAAATACCTACAGAGAGAGATCCTAATAGTAAGCTTGATAGCATGATGTGTTTCATCTTTACCTCCGAAAAACAAAGTTTGGTGCTTTATAGCTTTTTCAAAAAAATTTGCAATAACTATCAATTCTCTATGTATATTTTTCACTCCAAGACTTCCCTGTAATTTTTACCAGCCAGTTTACTTATGAATCATGCCTAGGGCATAAAGGGCCAAGCCAAAATAATACTTAGGGGAGAATTTATGAAGAAATTGCTTTCAACGTCGCTAATTTTAAGTTCCTTAACGGCCTTTACTGCTGTAGGAGCAGATGTTCCTAGAAATAAGAGCCTAGACCGCATGATGTATATGATCAACCCTCAAGTTGCCATTTCAGGCCCCGTTTTTAAAGACCAGGCTACCAAGGAAGATAAAAATGCCTATATGAACCAAGTTTTGACCATTGTTTTAAATGAGGCCCATGCTAAAGCGAAAAGTTTCTTAGAAGCAGGTGACACTCAAGCGTATTATGCTTTTTTAACATTGGCACTAACTGTTCCAATGCAAGAAGGTTTATATATTCAATATAGAAATGTAGACGGAAACATTAGCGAGATTTGTAAACCAGAAGCTAATTCAGGTGAATTAGTCGCAAAATTAGGTGCAAAAACTTCAGAAATTTTTCAAACATATTTTAAAACAGGGACAAATCAATTCTTACTTAATTGTGAAGAGTACAAAGGCTTAACTTCTGCGAATCAAATTATTAGAGGGGGAGATGGAAGCGACTTAAGTATAATGCAAGTAAGCTTGAGATGGCATTTTGAAGATTTTTTAGCCAATAAAAAATATCTCGATCTAAATAAGACAATTCAATATGGATTAAATCATTTAATGAGTGGTTTCAACCCTGTATACAGAAATATTGAAAACTATCCTTGCTTGGTTGAGAAAAAGGGATTGTTTGGTAAGAAAAAAATTAGTTACGAAAATTTAATTAGAGGAACATGGGCAGGAAAATACAATTCAGGGTCAATAAATCAAACGTGTCGTTTTGCAGATTCCTCTTCAGCTTACAAATCACATGATAAAGGCTTTTTAAATAATTTAAATAAGTTTTTAGCAGTTGATAAAAAATTGACGGTAGACATGGTAGGGGAATTTGAACTTACTGAAGAAATTTCTAGCGCTTTAAAAGAAATAATGTCAAATTTGAAAAATGAGAAAAACGATAGAATTTCTCTAGATAAGGTTTTAACAGCAAAATAAGTTTCACAAATTTAGAATATGAAAAAATTAATTATTCCTGCAATTATTATTACAATTATCACTTCTCTGGCATTGTTTGTGAAAAACAATGCCAATAAAGTTGAATCAGATACAAAAAACTTAGAATCAACTCCAATAGCATCAGTTGATATTATAAAAGAAGATTTAGATAAAATTGAATCAAGATTAACCATTGAAGATTCTAAGAAAAATATTTGGCAGGATTTAAATAACTATTCTAAAAAACCAGAAGATATTGTAACGGCCGACAATAAACTTGAATATATGGATTTTTTAAACCGTAACATGGTTGAACTAAAATCTTGTATTAAAAAAGATTTTTGTGGAATGGAAAAAATAGAAGGTAAAGCTTATTTTGATGATGAAAAAACACCAGCCCATATTCTCTTGGCCCGCGAATTAGAAGTTTTGAAGAATATTTTAAAATTAGATGCAAAACTTACTGAAAAAGTTGATTGGAATTTAATTTCTGATTTATCTCTCATGAAAAGTCCAATAGTACAAAATATTGCCTTAGATTTATTAAGAAATTTTGACCAGAGAAATAACGGAGCAGAAAAGCTTTTAAAAATGACTCAAGAGTACAAAGGAGAATTAAAGGCAAAACTTTTTTTGAATTTAATGAAAGATTCTCTTCCAAGTGAGCGTAGAATTCTTATTAATGCCTTTAAAGACTCTTTTTCAAAAGATGATGCACATACTGTCATTTCAATTTTAGAAAAAATAGAAAAAATGAATTTCAAAAAAGATGAATTGTTAGAAGTTCTTCCGTATTTATGTAGATTCAAAGAATCAGAGCTTCAAGCTCATAATCTGAAAACAATTTCGATGCATGTTAGCCGACTAAACATGTCAATCAAGGAAATTTGCCCTTAATCACATTTTACTCTTTTAAAATTCCTGTTAAACTTAAAATGGTTTAGAGAGGTGATTATGTTTATGGAACATAAATTTTTAAAGATGAAAGATGGCGTCGAGTTATCTGTTAAAATTAAAGAAAACGGAAGTCCAGTTTGGATTATTGTCACTCACGGAGTAGGAGAGCATTTAGAACGGCATAAGTACATGGTAGATCTTTTTGGCCATGATTTTAATATTTTCCAATATGATTTGCGCGGACATGGAAGAAGCACAGGAAGAAGGGCTTATGTTGAAGATTTTTCACTTTTTATGGAAGATCTAAGGGAAATAATACGTTTTTTAACTCAAAAATACAGAATGCAAAGATATGCTTTATTTGGACATTCAATGGGAGCATTAATTACATGTTCATTCATTCAAAATTTTGTGGAAGATGATTTCTATCCAGAACGATTGGTTGTGAATGCTCCTCCTTGTGCTGCACCAGGACTGTTGGGAGATTTTTTTAATCTTCTTCCTTCAACAGTACATCAAAGTCTTTGTAAGTTACCTATGACTGTACCACTTGGAGGCTTAGTTGATTTAAATTTTCTTTCACATGATCCGAGAGTGAAAGATGAATACATCAAGGATAATTTAAACAGTTTAAAACTTGAATCTAAACTCCTTTTAGAGATTGTGAAAACTTCTCAGAGCACTTTTTCACGTCCTCTTCGCTCGAAATGCTTGAACTTTGTTTCAATTGGTGAATTAGATAAAGTGGTTAATTATCCAGCACTGATAAAGTATTTTAATGAAATTGATAAGTCTTTTAAGCTCACCGTGATTAATGGCGCTTATCATGAAATTCATAATGAAATCGAAAAATATCGAAAGCCTTACTTTGATTACTTGAAATCAACATTTAATGAGATGCTTTTTTCTCCAGAATAATCTTTTCTAAAAAATTGACTCTCTCAAGAGCTGTAGGATGAGAGTAATAAAACTTTGAATAAAATGGATCAGGGGTCAAGCTTGAAGCATTGTCTTTATACATTTTAATCAATGCGGAAATCAAGTCTTTAGGATCGGCATACTCACCTGCAAATTGATCAGCTTCATATTCATTTTTTCTAGAAAAAAATGCAGAGATCGGTGTTAGAAAAAAAGTATAGATTCCTGTGACCATGCTAAATATTGTGAGTATCGCTGAATCAGTGAGTTGAGTAATTCCATGTCCAATAAAAAATTCTGGGTGATTTTTTAGATATCCAAGAATAAAAAAACTAATGAATGAGACTATGAAAGAAATAAACAATCTTTTGGTGATATGATTTAATTTCATATGACCAAGTTCATGACATAAGACGGCCAGAATTTCATTGGTGTTGAGACTTTTTAAAAGTGTATCAAAAAAAACAATTCGCTTATTTTTCCCAAAACCAGTGAAGTACGCATTGCCATGTCCTGAGCGTTTTGATGCATCAATAACGAAAATTCCTTTAGAGTTGAATTGAATTTTTAATAAAAGATCTAAAATATTTTTTTCTAATTCCTTATCTTCAAGTGGAGAAAATTTGTTAAACCAAGGAGCAATCCAAGTAGGATAAATATAAATAATCGCTAATTGGAAAAATGTGACAAGGAAAAAAGCATAGAGCCACCAGTTGTCTTGAAATTTATTCATAAATGTTAATAGAGCAAATAAAAGAGGAAAGCCCAGTATTATGGCCAATATAAGACCTTTGATTTGATCAATAATAAAAAGTCTTGGTGTTGTTTTGTTGAAGCCATACTTTGCCTCAATAACAAATGTATTATAAATAGTTTCTGGATAGGAAAGTAATGAAGAAATGATTCCCATTAAGGCAAAAAATAAAATGCCAGAGAAAATAACATGATCAGAATAAGTAAAACTGATCATCGTTAACAAATCAATTCCTCCTCCAAAAGTAAAAAGCAAAAGCACAATGAGGTCCCATAATCGAAAAATGCTTCTACTTTTAAGCTTTTCTTGGGTATAACTCTGCGCCTTAATATGGTCATCAAGAGAGATTTGCTTTCTAAATTTTTCTGGAACGACTTTCTTATTTTTTTCAATGTGCAAAAAGTTTCTGCGATCTAAATAGTTGATTATCAGACTTTTCAGCATTAATGCTGCAAAGAAAATGAAACTAATATATTTGGGCAATAGCATAAATATTCCTTTAATCTTTAATAAAAATTACTTAAGATTATTTCATTATAAAAAATGAGAGTTACGATGGAAAGTTTAAAGTTAAATTCCTTGTCACCAAGTTTTAAAGCTTATGATCAAAATGAGAATCTAGTCGAATTGAAAGAGTTTAATGATCAATGGGTGTTGGTCTATTTTTATCCAAAAGCCATGACTCCAGGTTGCAAGATACAGGCTTGTCATTTGCGAGACCATTTAAGTAAATTTAATAAGCTTGATTGTAAAGTAATAGGAATAAGCCCTGATTCCCCTAAAAGATTAAAAAAATTTGAAGAGAAGGAAGGATTAAATTTTACTTTAATTTCAGATGAAGATTTTTCAATTGCAAAAAAATATAAAGTCTACGGACTAAAGAAATTTATGGGAAGAGAATTTATGGGAGTTAAGCGAACTTCTTTTATACTTTCACCAGGATTAAAAATTGCATTTATCCTTGAAGATGTAAAAACCAAAACACACCATGAAGAAGTTTTAAAAAAATTAAAAGAATTAAAAGCGTAGGAGAAGGTTCATGAAATCAATGTTAATGACAATTTTGTTTATTTTCCAAGTTGCAGTAAATGCTAAAACATATGAAGTGATGAGCTACAATGTTGAAAATCTCTTCGATGCGACCCATGATATTGTCTCTGGAAAAGAAAAAGATGATTGGACTTTTTTACCAAAAGGAACAAAAGGTAAAGATGAAGCATGTAGAAAAATTTCAAATAAATTTTATCGTCAAGAGTGTTTCGAAACAGATTGGACTGAAACCAAAATGGAATGGAAAATTTCTCAAATTCACGATGTTGTAAAAGCAAAAAATTCCAACTTACCAGACTTTCTCGGTGTAGTTGAAATTGAAAATAGTAATGTTTTGTCGAAACTTGCAGCCAAGCTTGGGTATGAAGGATTTGAAATCACCGAGTCGCCTGATTATCGGGGAGTCGATGTTGCCTTAATGTATAAGAAATCAGCTGATATTAAATTCATCGGAAAAAAAGAGTTAGATGTTAAATTAGATTACCCTACGAGAAATATCTTAGAGTGTGAATTTCTCATTGAAGGTAAATATTCTTTAACTCTATTTGTAAATCATTGGCCGTCTTTATCTAACCCGGATGCTTCAAGAATTAAAGCTGCCGAACTTTTAAAAAATAGAATTTTAGAAATTACCACAAAAAATCCTGATCATATGATAATTGCCATGGGAGATTTCAATACAATCGACACCAATTCACCTCATCCATTTAAAGCAGCTCTACTAAAAGATTCACCACTTTTAGATTTAACGGAAATGTATGCGGCTGATGCAACAGTTGAAAAATCAGTAAGAGAATCTATGCCAAAGGGAAGCTATTACTTTGCTCCTAAGGATGAATGGAATATGTTAGATCGATTTTTTATTAGTAAAAATTTATCTGACTCAAAAGAAGTTGAAGTCGATGTCAAAAAGTTTGAAATATTTTCACCAAAATTTATTTTAAAAGAGTTGAAAAAGAAAAATTCTGATTCTGATGATAAAGGTGTTGCTTTTGTTATGGTTTCAAGAAAATTTAAGGAAAATGCTGAAACCAAAGATGAAATTGGCTATTCAGATCATTTTCCTATAGCCATGAATTTTTCAACGCCAGAAAATAAACCAGTTGTGAAAGAAGAGACAAAGAAAAATACAAAGAAAAAAAAGAAGTAATAGTAATTTAATTACTTTTATCTTGAATGATTTCGTCGGTTAAAATGGTTATTGGAAATTTTTTTTGGCATTGAAAAATGATATTTTCAATTTCAGATTTGAGTCTTTGGTCACCTTTGAGGTCGATATCTCTGTATTGAGTGTGTTCTTCGTAGTCTAAGGTTGAGTAAAAAGCAACACCATCATTGGCCTCTAGTTGAAAATAGAAAAAAGCAGAGTCTGATTTACTCATTCTTAAAACAAGATGGAAAAGTTGTCTGTTTTGATTGGTCATTCTTTTGTCCGTTGACTTGTATACTAAGTCATCTAAAATATAATTACGCGCGACTTTCTCATTTATATGTCATGGAGGACAAAAAGTGAAAAGGATTTTTTTAAATGAGTGGAAGGCAATTGCAATCCCGGTTGTATGTCTTTCAATGTTTACATCTTGTTCAAGTCTGTTAAAAAGAAGCAATGAAATGCTTGCTAAGCCAGAGCCTGGACAGTTTGTTGCAAAAGAGCAATACGATGAATTGAATAGAAAGTATTTAGAATTACTTAATAAATCAAAAAATAATCCCAAAGTAGTCAATGAATTAAATGAAAAAACAAGTCAGCCTAAAGTTGAAGGTCAACCAGAGTTTGTAAAAGAAACTTCTATTGATCCTTCTGAACTTGTGAATCAAATTGATCAAAAACTTCCTGACATAAAAGAAGGGAATGGTGTTGATGTGTTAGCTGAAAGTGATAAAAAAATTGGTCCTCCACTTCCTAATACGATTGCTGAGAACATTGTTGTAGCTTCGGACGATATTGATGAACAAATTCAAAATCTCAGAGATGTGCAAAATCACATAAAAGTAAATAAGTTTGAAAATGCCTTAACTCTTTTGAAGTCACTAGAAAGCTCGAAAGAAAAACAAATCGTCGTTAGGGCCAAGTACATGTTGGCAGAACTATTATTCAATCAGGGTGAATACGATTTATCGATGCAAGTCTTTGAGGAAATTGTAAACAAATATGCATTTTCTGGTTTTGTGATCAAGTCCCTTGGGAAGCTTGTAGCTTGCAGTGAAAAATTGAAATTACCCGAAAAACAAGCGAAGTATTATTCTTTATTACACGACTTTTTTGAAGCAGGTTAGGTAGAATATGAAAAATCGTTCAGCCCAAGTCCTTGTTCTAGTTTTATTGATTTTAAATCATCAAGTTGTAGCTCAGAATGAGAGTAAAGAGATTACTGATTTAGAGACGATTGACTCCCTTTTAAACGAAGGTTCAAATACGAATACGGCTACAACTCCTCAAGCTGCCATTGTTCCAACAGAAGAGAAAACGGTTGTTGAATCGGCAGATGCTGAAGTGAAGGCAAATGAAGCTGCACTTTCAGAATCTAAAAAAATTGATGAGACTATTCCACCAGTAGGTGAAAACGTTTTGAGTGAAACAAAGGAACCAAGTCCAAATGTTGGTGAAGAAGTAAAGATGTCAAATCTTGAAGAGCAAGATGATTTGCAAACATTAAAAGAAGATGTTGGTGAAGTCGTTTTCAAAGAAGAAAAGAAGGTAGAGCAAAAAACAGAACAAAAAGAAGAGACTAAGGTAGCAGCTAAAGAGGGTGAAGTTAAATCAGATTTTGAAGGTCCAACGACAGATGATGAAAAAGAAATTCTACAAAGCTTGAAAAATAAGGTTAAAGGTAGAATTTCGAATAAGGATTGGACAGAGATATTACAAAAAAGAAAAGTGGAAAAGTATGAAGTAAAGCAAGGTGATACATTAAAAAGCATTGCAAAAATATTATTTGGATCTGAAGATTTGTATTCAAAAATTTGGTCTTTAAATCCTCAAATTACAAATCCTAACAATCTTGAAGCTGGAACAATCTTGACGTTTGATTCCGGTGATTTTGATGCTCCTCCAAATGTGCAACTTAGTGAGTTTTCTGAAGGAGATGGAGAAACTAAAGATTATGGGGCCAATTCAAACGATGAATCGAATACACCTCCTTGGATAAAAGAGAGAAAAAAATTAATTGATCAAGGAGTTTATTTTCAATTTGCATCAGAAGAAACCTATGAAGATTTAGAAAAATTAGAAAAATTTCAGCGTAATACTGAGTATGAAAAATATGATCCACCATTAAGTGCGCTTACGGTTTTAGAACCAAGTGATGATTACGATAGCGCAGGTTTTGATAAAAATTCGAGAATTTCTTTTAAGTTTAAAGAAGGTTTCTTTTTAAATTCGTTTGTCACGACTAACGTGATTCAAGATCTCGGAGAAGTATCTGCAACAAAAAACGAATCAGTTTTCATTCACAAATACGATACTGTTTATGTGAAGTTTGATAAAAGCGCCAAAGTAAAACCGGGTGATTTATTTACAACTTATACATTTAATGGTGAAGCTAGACATGTTATTTCTGATCGATCAGGTTTCATGTACACCACAACAGCACAAATTCGAACAATTAAAAAAATTGATGATGTATGGGAATGTTATGTCTATGAGCAATCTGGAATCTTGCAAAGAAGAGACCGGGTCACTGTATTCACTCCGAAGATAAACAAGATTGCTAAAACCTTAGGGAAAAGAAGTGTTGAAGCAGCGATCATTGCAACTTATCGAGACACGAAACTTGGCATCGCTTTTGGAGATGTGGTCTATCTTGATAGAGGAAGGGCAGATGGGGTTGAGCTTGGAAATCAATTTGATGTTTATGCGTTTACAGATCGAGGAACTGAGAGAAAAATTTCAGCAACCCCAACTTACAAGGTAGGTGAGTTAACAGTTATTAACATTACTGATAATTTTGCTACTGCTTTGGTGACAAATTCTAAGAATGATATGATGGTGGGAAGTATTGCACTTATGAAAACACAGGAAGATGCAATGCGCGAGCTTGAGTATAAGAATAAAACAAAAATCAAAGATGCAAAAAGTTTAGAGGCAAAATCACTTGAAGAATTAGATGTTGAACTTAATTTGGATGATGTTAGCCAAGACATTCTAAATAAAGCTGATAGAATTCAATTAACTGAAGATGAGATTGAAGAATTAGATCGAAAAGAACGTGATAAATCTATCATTAAAGATTCTGATCGAGATGTAAAAGAGTTAGATCGCTTAGAGTCGGAGATTTATGATGCGGAAAAAACATTAAATGAATCTAAGTTAGATGAAGATAAGTTTTTAGAGCAACAGAGTCTTGAAGAACATGAGAAAAAGTCTAAAATTCCAGATCCAAATGCCTTTGAGTCCATTAATGAGATAGAAAAGGATATTGGACGAAAATATTTAGATGAAGATTTGAATAATAAAGAGAATCCTTACGGATTAACTGAATTTGACCTTGAAGAAATAGATGAGTTGTTGAATACTGATGCAAAAAAAACAAAGAGTAAATAATTAGGAAATAACATGTGTGCTAAAGCGGTAAACAAAAAGACGGCGTCAAAAGACGCCGCTTTGCTTAAAGTTAAAAAAACTTCTAAAGTTAAAAAAAGAGATCCTGCTGACAAGATTATGGTAGAAGTCGGAAATTATGACCTCGTCGTAGTGGAATCTCCTTCAAAAGCTAAAACAATTAAAAAGTATTTAGGTAAAGGATTTCAAGTTGTCGCCAGCAATGGACACATCAAAGATCTTCCAAAATCAAAGCTTGGCGTCGATATTAAAGATGACTTTGCCCTAGACTTGGTACCTATTACGGGTAAAAAAGACAAAATTGAAAGAATTCAAGAACTGGCAAAAAAAGCGGAACACATCTATCTCGCTCCCGATATGGATCGTGAGGGGGAAGCCATTGCTTTTCATTTGGCCGAAGAAATTGGAAGAAAACGCAATATTCATCGAGTGGTTTTTAACGCTGTTACAAAAACTGCGGTTAAAAATGCTATTGAAAATCCAACTGAATTAAATCAGGCCATGTATGACTCTCAAAAAACGAGAAGAGTACTTGATCGCTTGGTGGGTTATAAGATTTCTCCTATTCTTTGGGATAAAGTGCAAAGAGGAATTTCTGCAGGGAGAGTACAGTCTGTTGCATTGAGAGTAATCGTTGAAAGAGAAGACGAAATTAAAAAATTTGTCTCTGAAAAATGGTTTTCAATTTCTGGAGAAATGGAAAAGAAAGGCATTCATTTTGACGTCAAATATTATGGCGATGAAATTTCAAAGAGAGTCGAGTTAGATGGGAAGGATGCAGAAAAGAAAACTCAAAAGATTTTAAAAGATATTTCTGGAAAAAATTTAAAAGTTGTTTCAGTTGTTAAAAAAGAAAGAAAGCAAAATCCAACGGCACCATTTACTACTTCAAAGCTTCAACAAGAAGCGGCTAATAAATTGGGTTTTACTGCAAAGAAAACCATGATGATAGCCCAAATGCTTTATGAAGGGGTCAATTTAACTGAGTCAGGGCTTCAGGGTTTGATAACTTACATGAGAACAGATTCAGTTCGAACTGAACCTGAAGCGATGAAATCCCTTAGAGAATTTGTTAAGAAAAAATATGGAAAAGAATTTTTATCTGAAGACGAAATCGTTTACAAGAAGAAAGGGACAAGTAAAGTTCAGGATGCCCACGAAGCCATTAGACCGACTTCACTGGAATTTTCACCAGAAAAAGTAAGAGGCGATTTAGATCCAGATCAATTTAAACTATACGAGTTAATTTGGAATAAATTTATTTCAAGTCAAATGTCTCAAGCTATTATTGATCAAACTAGTATAAATTTTGAATGTGCAGGGCATTTCTTTAGATCGAATGGTTCAGTGATAAAGTTTCCAGGATTTAGAACAGTTTATCTAGAATCACAAATTGAAAAATCAAAAAAAGATGATGACGAAAATGAAGAGGTTGAAGCGAAATCTAATATTCTTCCAGAAATAAAAGAAGGTGAAGTGTTAACACCTAAAAAGCCAATCACCAGTGAAGAGCATTGGACTTCTCCTCCTCCAAGATATTCAGAAGCAAGTTTAGTCAAAGCTTTAGAAGAAGATGGAATCGGAAGACCTTCCACATATGCTGCTATTATTTCAAACATTCAAGAAAGAGGCTATGTCGATAAAATTGAAAATCGCTTTATGCCAACCGAGCTTGGAAATGTCGTTTGTAAAATGCTGGTTGAAAGTTTTCCAGATGTCATGGATATAGAATTTACCGCCAAAGTAGAAGAGCTATTAGATAAAATCGAAGAAGGCGATGTCTCTTGGAAAAAAGTATTGAGAGAGTTTTGGAAAGGTTTCGAGCTCACTTTAGAAAAAGCTAAAGACGAGATGAAGAACTTAAAGAAACAATCAATCCCAACCGGAGTTAAGTGTCGCAAATGTTCTGATGGTGAATACCAAATTAAATGGGGGAGAAACGGGCAGTTTTTAGCTTGTTCAAATTACCCTGACTGTAACTCGACAGAAGACTTCAAAAAGACCCTAGATGGCAAAATTGTCATTGTCGAAAAAGAATTTGCTAAAGATCCTTGCCCTACTTGTAATAAAAGAATGGCCATAAAAAAAGGGAAATATGGAAAGTTCTTAGCTTGCGAAGAATACCCAACTTGTGCAACGACACTACCATTTACACTTGATGTTCATTGTCCTGAATGTAAAAAAGGAAAATTTGCTGAAAAGAAAAGCCGCTTTGGAAAAACTTTTTATGGCTGCTCAAATTATCCGGATTGCAATAATGCTATGTGGACTAAACCTTATGACTTTGCTTGCAAAAAATGTGGCCATTCAGTCATGGGAGAAAAGTTTACTAAGAAAAATGGCCAACAATTAGAGTGTCCTAAATGTCATTATCGCGTTGATATGAGTGAAACTCCATTTTATCAAAATTCAGATGATAATCAGGAAGAGAGCGCTGGTCTAGAATAAATAGACCAGCGATCCTGTCGTTTTTCTTTCAATTCCAGTTGTATTGTATCCGCCTTTAACTGAGCCTTCATGACGAGTGATTTCATGTGCAACTTTCACCGCTAAATTTTTTGTAACTTTAAAAGATACATAAATTTCTGCATTTTCATAACTATCTTTCATAAATCCAGATTCTGAATCTTTTCCTAATCTGCTTCGACCACTAATGTTTGATGCTTGAGAATTCTTATAGCTTCCTCCAACTTCAAATCTTCCTTTAGAAGCTGAAATATTCATCATTGTTGATGTCCCTACACCCCAGTAATAACCTCTTTTTCTGATTACTGAAGATTCTTCAGATAGTGAGTTTCCAGCGGCCACATAATTTTCAAGAGCATAAGATTTCACCATGGCAAAGTCACCCGAGAATCCAATTTCAGCTCTGATGTTGTAACCATTTTTTTGAAAATTGATATGTGCAGTTGCTCCTAAAATATTAACAGTTCCAAAAAAGCCTTCTTTTGAAGGATCTTCTCGATTGGTACCATAATCATCATGATGATAACCATGAGTCAGAGCTAGAGCAAAGTCATAGCCAGTTAACTGACCTTTTGCATCTGTAGACATATTTCTTTTATAATAAGCAGCTGAAGCTACTTGCGCGGCAATCTTTAAATCATTTAAGGCATTAGATTTTACCAGTATGCTTGAAAGAGCAGTATCGATTATTAAACCTTGTCCTTTTCCTTCTTTGTTGTAGCCTGGAATATTGATGACTTCAGATGAAAATCCATAACTAAGAGTTTTATGTTCAGTAGCATTGTATGGTTTTTGACCTTGTTCTAATCCAACAAAAGCAGAAATTTTAGACCATCTTTCTTTTCTACAATCAGCAGGAATTCCTTTATCTTCTTTTTTTCTATCCATGGCTGCATTAATTCCAAGTGCAGGAGTCATTGTGTATCCAACAGCTTTATTGATCACTCCACCTTTTGAAATTAAAGCACAAGACATTTGGTATAATGCTTCTCCAATAATATATCCACCAATTGGAGTTACGATTTGATCGTTAATTGACATGACTTCTTGATATTCTAAAAATTCCCAAACGGTTGAAGAAGCGATATCTATTAATAGTGCTTCAAGTGGACTAAAGCCATTAGCACGAGCAGATTGATGATAAAGAACTCCAGCAAATGCATGTCCGACGTTGGCAAATTTATCATTGTCATCAAATAATAGAGCTTGACCATTAAGTTTCTTTTTCACTCCATCAGCTAGGGTATAATCAAAATCGACTGAGTTATAGGCTAAATTTTTGTAATAAACAGCAAGTGCAGATGAAAGTAAAACTCCGATTTCAACACCAGTTCTAAGATAATTTCTTTTTCGCTCACTCTCACCAGAATAATAAGAGAATGCTCTATCGATTGAAATTTCTTCCATGGTAAGTTTTTCAATGAACTTACCTTTCTTTTCATCGAAAGCAATCATGTCTGATTCATGAGCACCATTTACTAAAAGCATAGCTTTATATGCTTTTTCATTTTCAATATAACTAAAAATATTGGTTACAGCTTTAGCAAGACCATCTTCAATTGATAAATCTCTTTCATCTTTCTTGTTTAACTTCCAACCTAGGTTTTTAAAATCTGAATCAGTAGTATCAGATTTCCAGTTTGAGAGATCAACGAACATTTTATTTAATTCTGTACGATTAATTCTGATATGATAGTCAAAACTTGTACGAAACTTTCCAAGTTCTCTATCCATGTAATCGCCATTTTTAACTTCTCTACAAGCGACATCGGTTTTATGTGAGATGATGCTTTGAGATATCTTGTATATATCTTCACAAATTTTTCTCTTGTAAGTGTCATCGTTTTGCATATCACCAACAGAAATCAAGATGCGATTGTAGCTAGCTGCAAAAGTTTGAAATGATAAAAATGTTAATAACATAACAAGCATTTTATTCTTCATATAAACCTCATAAGAATGAATATATCGATAAATCTAATTGCAATTAAGTTGCCAAAAAAAGGCTCGAAAAATTGAGATCTTGCAGGAGAGGAAGTGTCTAAAGTTTAGACAGATATTGATTGAGTGTTCAGTTCATTTGTTAAAACGGAAGGTATTTCATAGCCCACTTTAGCTTCAGGTAGAGAGCTTGAAAGTAACTCATTTTGATTTAAGATATTTTTTAATAGTCTTTCTTGAAATAAATTTATTGTTGATTCATTCGTGCAAAATTTTAAATATTCTATGGTTAAAGTTTCAGAACCTAAAACCCCAGTATAAATAACCCCAATTCCTGGAGATTTAAGCATGGTTCCTCTGGCCCAAACAGTTGGCTTTATCCAATTATTTGGGAATGTAAAAGACCTTGGAACGCGGCCAGCACTGATTAAAAGTGAGCTTGTAATTGAGTTTGGATTTAGATCTAGTTCTCTGTAAAATTTTTGAAGTTTAGATACAGGAGTAAGCGCTGTCATGAAAAGAGTAGAAAAGATAAATTTAGAAGCTTTATCCATTTTGTGTGAATTTATAATATGCTTAACTTTTGAAAAAAAACTATCTTGATTGATTTCATTTCTTTTTCCTACAATGACAACTGTTGATAAAATGTTTTGAAATGAATATCGGATTTTTAGAAACGGTCTTAGTGTTTTAGGAAGATAAACCATTATTGGTGTTTTAAAATCATTACGCGAAATCAAAACTTCATCCATTGCTTTAAAACAATTCACTGTTATATATTCAGTAATACTAATATCTCTTTTTTTGCACTCTTGAATGATATAATCTTGTTCAGCTTGATTTAAATAATAAGTTTTTGAGCTTACCTTTCTGCTTTCTTCATTAAGATTATCTACTAGAGTTGCCATTTGATAATTTCTTTGAGCTTTTAATGTTCGAAAGCTTTCAAGAAAGTTATTAAAGACCCATTTTATTCCTAAGTATTTTACTAAACTTCGATAGCGAAAAACTTGTGTTGTTTTTGCTTCTTCTCTTACAGGTAATCCATTTAAAATACGGAAGAATTCTTCTAAAAGGAGAAACTGCCCAGCGGCATCGCAAAGACTATGATGTACATTGAAAATTAAAATATTTTTTCCTGTTTGAAGTCGACTTACCAATATACAAAAGTTATGACCTTCAGAGAGATTAAATTTCATTTGAGAAAATGAATCGATATCTTCTTGAATAATAGTTGAATCTTTGAAAATCAAAAAGCGATTTATGTCTAAATCATTTTTAGGTTTAATCTGTCTTTTAAAATTTAAAAAACCTTTTGTGACAGTAGTTCTAAGAAGGGGGATGATGTTTATAAATTGCTCGATTGCAGAGAGTAATTGATCTTTATTTACTAAACCTTCAAATTCAATGCAGATTTGGCTGTTGTATGAAACAGTTTCGCTTTCATGGGCCAGCATGAATTTTTCAAGCGAGTTTAATGGCATACTTTTTCTAAAAAGTTTCATGTTATTAAATTTATCATATTTACAGACTTGAATTAAATCATTGAAAAAAATACATATCTTTGATTAACTATTAGACATGAGTAAGTATAATCAAAGAAATATTAAGTTTATTAAGCTATTAAAATTTTTAATGTGGCCAATAGCTAAGCTCGTGTTTCGAATCGAAATTAAAGGAATTGAAAATCTAGAAGCTGAAGAAAAAACATTGTATATTTCTAATCATAACTCAGGAGCCTTGCTTGAAAGCCATAGCTTGTTATTTATTCTATCAGATTTAAACAATGATTTGGCTCTTCCCTTTGGTTTTACTCATCCTTCTTTATTTAAAATTCCACTTTGTAGCCAGTATTTCAAGTTAATCGGAGCAGTTCCTTCAAGTTATGAGTGTGCGGAAGATGTGTTTAAAACAAATAATTCTTTAGTGATCTTTCCTGGAGGAAATAAACAGGCCCTAAGAAGCGTATGGCAATTCAAAAAAAATTCCTTTAAAGATTCTCATGGCTGGGCAAAAATAGCTTTAACTAATAATGTAAAAGTTGTTCCAGTAACTTTTAAAGGAACCCATTTTTTAAACCCCATTCTAATTTCAAGTAAAAGACTTTCTAATATCCTTATCATTCCAAAGCTTTTAGGTGTCAGTCAAATGTCCATTTCTCTAGGTCAAATACTAGCGACATTTCTAGCTTGGATTTTAAGTGGATCACTCATTATTAGTTTTATCACTTTTATCCTTACTCCACTTTTGATTATCATTCCATGGAAAGTAGAAATTTCGTTTCATCCACCAATAAAAAATGTAAATGATCAACAAAGATTAGAAGATCAAGTAAATATGATCATGGATCAAGTGTACAGTTGATCCAAAATGAGTTTTTGAATTCTCTCAATTGATTCATTCTTGAAAGCAGTTTTAAGATATTCTAGAGTCAGAAAGTCTTTATCCGCATAAGAAGTAGTAAGTAAGCCAATAGCAGGGGAGCGAGTCATCGCGCCAACAGCATATAGTTTTTGAATATCCCATTCTTTTGGAAAAGGAATTTCAGATGGAGTTCTCCCGCTACTAATTAAAAAAGTGCAATCATGAATAACTTTTTCTTTTTTTAAGCTAAGCATTTTTAGTTTTTGAAAAGAAAGAAGTTTAACTGCTATGCCCCAGTATAAAAGCACTTTTTTAATTTCAAATGGATGACTTCGTTTTTTATAAAATTCTTTAAAAAGTTTATCTGAGTCATTTCTAAAGAAGACATCTCTAGGAATATTCATCCAAATAAAGCCTACTACATTCTGATAATTCTGTGTTTGTTTGAGTTCAAATCTAAGGCTCTTTGGAATGTATTGCATAATAGATGAACTTTTGTCACCTTTTTCTATAAGATACAGATGTATTGCTTTAGATACAGCTAGAGAAAAAAATGCGGCACCAGAGAGTCCAAGGCTTCGCGCTTTTTTATCAATAATCTTTTTATCAATTTCCATTAACTTATAATCTACATGGCGATTGGTTGGTTCATAATCATAAAGCTTGGCGATATTTTTTATCTTCTTTTTCTTGAGTTTGGAACGAATAAAATCTCGAAAAAAATAAAAGATAAATGAGAAATTTATCGAAAGAAAATATCTTTTGAAAGAAAATGGATAAATTGATTGAGGAGGTAGTGGAGTTTGGTGGTAAGTCTTAAAAAGTCTTTCTAGAAAGATAAATTGAGCATGTCCATCGAAAAGGGAGTGATGAAAGCTAAAGATCATTTTCTTTGCCTCTGGGCAAAAACCAACTCTAAAGCTTAATAAATCATTCAAAAATGATTTATTTCGAAAATTATCAAAATCATTTGTCTTTATTATCTGAATAAAATCCTCTTTTTCTAAATCTTTTAAATTTATTTTATAAAACTTTCCTAAGCTAAAATCAGGCTTAAGTTGCAGCATTGAATCAGTTTTAATTAACTGATGAATATTTTCATTTAATTTTTGTGTATCGATAGAACCGGAAAATTCGATAATGATATGACTATTAAAAGCAAAATCCTCTCTCTCAATACTCAATAGGTATCGGTCTTGAAATGAGAGATTGATATAAGATTGACTTCGATTCACAATTTATCGTAGCATTAGTAAATGACTCAATCAACACCAGTCTCAATTAGACATGCTAGGACGTACAGACTTTTAGGCCATTTTCAATCAATGAAAAAAGAAGGTGTTAATTTTTATCTTAATTTATATAAAAATTACGGTGAGGCAGTGTTTTTAAGGTTTGCTCATAGGAATTTTTATTTTTTAAATAGCCCCGAGTTTGTTAAGGCTATATTTGTTGATCATCCTGAAGTGTTTATCAAGGGGGATCAATACAATCCACTTAGATTGGCGATGGGAAATGGCCTTTTAACTTCTGAAGGCGAAGAATGGTCTAAGCAAAGAAAGCTTTTAAATCCGATTTTTGCCAAAGAAGGCCTTGATTTTGTCTTACCCTCTATTTTAAAGGAAATAGACTTATTTGTTGGATCTGAATTTGACCCAAACAAGGTTTATGATCTTACAGAAATGATGTTTGATTTCACTCTCAATGTGGCAATCGCTGCTTTTTTTGGAGACTCTTTGTCAAAAATGGAAAAAGAAAAACTTAGTATAGACTGCAATGTCGTCATGAAGTTTATCTCACGAAGAATGAGTCGGGCATTTAAAATGCCCCTTTGGGTTCCAAACAAAGAAAACACTGAATTTATTAAATCTCGAGAGCAAATATTAGAATTGGTTAAAAAAATTTATCTTGAGAGAGTTCAGTCAAAAAATCTTGCGGGAAAAGATTTGTTACAGCAGTTGATAGATGCAAAATTAAGTCTTTCAGAGGTTTTTGATCAAACAATCAGTTTTATTTTTGCTGGACATGAAACCACAGCACTTACATTAGGTTGGCTTTTTTTCTCGCTAGGAAGTCATGAAAATTATCAAGATAAAGTCTATAGCGAATTTAAGGAATTAAAAAACGAAATATCACCAATTAATATGTTTAACAAAGCAAATTGGTCTCAAGCCATTGTGAATGAGACAATGAGACTTTATCCTGCAGGTTGGATTATTTCACGAGATATAAAAGAAGACATTGAGCTCAATGGAATTTTTCTTAAGCGTGGGAGAATTGTAGCTGTTTCTCCTTTGGTTTTACATAGGAGCTCAAGATATTGGAAGCGGCCGGAAGAATTTTTTCCAGAGAGATTTATTGAAGGAATTAATGATTTTGAGAATGTCTCAAAGTATGTTTATATTCCATTCAGTGTAGGAAGAAGAAATTGCATAGGTGCCAGATTTGCAACTTTGGAAATGGTCTTTTTTACTTTAGAGTTTTTTTCAAAATTCAAGCTGGAGATTGTCGATAAAAATATAGGGCTGAAAGGTTTTGTGACTTTAAAACCTAGCCATCATATAAAAGCAAAAATTATAAAACGAGACTATTGAACTTTAACTTCTTTTAGCAGTTCTTCTAGAAAAATAAAAATCTCAGTTATTTCTTGTATGGCTCCAACCTTGTTGCAAGGAGTGAAGTAGGTGGGTTCAAAAAGATTTTTATTGCTAGGAATTGCAATTGAAACTTGATTTGGTTGAATCGAAAATGAAAAAGTTAATTTAAATTTATTTTTGATTTCAGTCAGATTCTCTTGAGTTGAAGGAGTGAGTATTTTTCGACACTCGACTTGATCTGTTGATGAAACGGAAAATAGTTTTTCAAAGTCGATAGATTCTAGGTGAACAGATTCAAGCTCAATAGGATTTGAGTAATGGTCTTCAAAAATTGAAATTGATTGAATAATATTATCTGGTTCAACAATCGAAATAGAATTAAAAGGAGTTTTTACTTTAAGAATTATCAATAAACCTTTAAAAATAGTTTTTACTTTTTTCTTTTTACCATTTCTAACATGTTGAACATGTAGCTCTGATAACTTTATATCTTGTCCCTTAAAGGTCCCTTCAATTAAATCTTCGCCATTAAATCTATTATAATTTTTTCTATACAAGAAACTAGAGTTAAAATCATTTTCAGTTAATCGTCGATTATGATCATATATATGCTCATCAAAGATCTCTTGAAACAATATGCTAATTATCCTTTGTTTGAAAGTTTTTCGATAATTCTTAAAAACAAAGAAGAAAATGGCCACATTTCCAGCTGTAAGTAATGAAATAAGTAAAAATATAAAAAATAGATTATTTAAATTCTTAATCATTAAACCTAGAATGATTAAATCGTAAACGATTGAAATCGAAAAAAAATGCTTCAAACTTTCTTTTCTCATTTCTTCAATTAAAATGAGTTTAGAATTCAGTTTTTCTAAATAGAATTTTGAGAAATTTGATTTGTTTAATTTCATCTTATTCTTTGAATAGCTTTTTGATATTTGGCGATTCTTTTTCTGATTCTGGTATTGAATAAATTTCTTTAGGCATAAGTTTCATGAAACTCGCCATTATATTAGTTGGAAACATTTCAAGAGCTTGGTTGTATTGGACAATCGCTGTATTGTAGAATCTTCTTGCCGCAGAAATATTGTTTTCAACATCAATTAGAGCTTCTTGGATTTTTATGAAATTATTATTTGATAGAAGTTGTGGATACTGTTCCACGTTGACCATGAATTTTTTGATTTCTTGATTTAATTTTTGATCAATTTGAATTGAGCTTGATAAATCGTGGCATGAGTTTGCTTGATTTCTAAGTTCAATGATTTTTGCGAGAGTTTTTTCTTCATGATCCATAAATTGCTTCGCAATTTCCACTAAATTTGGAATAAGATCAGCTCGCTGCTTTAGACAAGCATTGAGGGAACCTTCTGCATTTTCGATTTGATTTTTTCTGGCCACAAGTGAATTGTATAAGAAAGCGATGATAGCGATGCTTAATACGACTATAATAATGATTGGCATTGTCTTTCCTTATTTATGTTTTAAATCGTATCGTTATATGTATTTAAAACTATAAAAATTATTAATCTCCGACAGGAAAGATCTGATAAGTTGGTGAAACTCAAACAATTTCTTGTTAATTTAAGCCAATATTCATTAATTGTATTGAGAAAGCACAAAATCTTTAAACCAAAATAAAAATGGATATGCAGCGATCCAGGCAAATATAAAGCGGTTTAATCCAAAAATCAAAAAGTTGATAAAATGAAAAATGATTAGTCCAATAATTAAAGGCCACTTTGGTAAGATAAAAAGTAATAGTGGAAAAAATACTTCTAATAGAACAATACTTTTGCAAATGATCTTACTTAGAATTGGTTTAGTAAGAATAGTTTTTAAATTTATTGGAATAGAAAAATTAGGTGACAGTGCTATATTATTTAAAGCTAAACCAGTTCTCCAGCTTTGATTTAGTAATTTATAAATTCCTGGTAAAAAATACGAAAGGACAGTTTGAATAGCGATATATAAACTGACGAAATGAATTACTTTTAAATTCATTAAAAAGGCCGACATGATAAAGTGACCCAAAAGCAGTAGGGTAGAAATATAATCACTCCCACCATTAAAGGGCCCATTAAACGAATTAAAAAAATAAAATTGAATAATGATTAAAGTGGCAAGAGCAAAAGGTAGTAGAAAGCTAAAGTGAAGTAGTAGAATGGGAATAACGAGAATCAAAATAAGTCTCGCCGTTAGAGTGATTTTTATATTTTTTTCTGAGTTAAAAAAAAAACTAATCTTCTTTAATAAATAAAAATATTCAATGGTTTGAAGTAAAAAAGCAAATGAAAGAAGTAAAAGACTTAGTTCAATATGTTCAAGCACAAAATGGCCCTGGTAAATGGAGAATAACTTCTTTGGAAGTTCGATTCATGATTTTTATTTGATCAGTGACTTCTAAATTTATTTGACTCTTCATTAATTTCAAAATTATTTGAAATTCCTTTAACTTCATTAATTCTTTTTGATTAAAATCATTACTTGCCATTTCGTTTATAAGACGATTAATCGCAGAGTGAAAATAGAGATAATAATTATGTTCAGGGTTAATAAAAAGCAAGTTGAGTTTAGTAGGTATTGGGGGAAAAACTTCTAATTTTTCCCCGTTTTCTTTAATGAGATAAAGAATTGGGGTCTCGTAAGAATCATCAAATAATCGCCAAGAAGGAAAGATAAAAGTGAGAAGCATTTTCATACTCTTAAGTGTATAGAGCCCCTAAGCATTTGTAAATTGGTTGAAAACTATCTAATTATAGTATGACAAAGATATGACACAATCCGTTGATTAGTTGTGTTTAAGCATGCTAGAAACCCATTTAAGTTAAACAGGAGGAAAAGATGAAAGCGGTTATATTTCTATTAATGAGTTTCAATATTTTTGCTGGGGACATTGATGGTGTTCCTTTTACTTGTGATTTAAAAGCCGAAAAAAGAATGGAAAAACACAAAAGACATTCATTGGTATCTGCTTGTAAAGATCGAAAGAATCCAACTCTAGAGCATTTTACTTTTTGCGATGGAAGTAGTTGCACCGGGTTTACGGCTAATTCATCAAAGGCGTGTCAATTAACCGATTGGTGGAACGGGCAAGATGATCAAGATCAAATTGATGAGACTGAGTGGAAAGAAAGTTGTTTGAATAGTGAAGACTTCAAAACTCCTAAAGTAGAAACAGATTTAAAAAGTATGAAGATTGGTGATAAGGCAGGAATAGGAGAAAGCACGGTCTATTCTTTAATTGGAAATACAAATAATCGATCAGATTTTGAAGTGGCCGAAGCTGTTGGAAAACAAATCAGAAGAGACTATTATCAAAGAAATTATCAAATTGATGGCTATGACTATTCAGAAGTCAGCTATAGACAGGCGGTTTTGAAACTTACAACTTCAGAAGGTGAATTCAAAGCCATTTCAAAAACTGAAGTCAATAAATTAGACAAATGGTTTGAAGATCATTCAATCGCTAAAGTTATTAAAATGAATCTTGAAACAAATTATATGAGTGGGACTGGTTTAGAAGAAAATTTTATATTCATTCCAACTGAAAGATATGAACCAGTACTTGTCATTAATCGTTTTTATTATGCCGAGTAAAGAAAGCCCTCTATGAGGGCTTTTCTATTTCTAATTTGTGACTTTGTAATTTAATTCCAGAATTGTTTATTTCAGAAATAATACTCTCTAAAATTTCATCACCTTTTCTCCATCGAGTAGAAAAATCAACCAGTGAGTAAAAGACTTGAATCGTAAGCCATGATTCTTTAGTTTCCGTAATTAGTATTCTTATTGGTGGATCAGTCATGATACCTTCAACTCTTGAAATTCCTTTAAGAATTGATTCTTTAGCTTTTTTTATGTCTACATCATATCCAAATCGAAATGTTTGATTGAGTCTAATATTTTTGTTTCCTTGAGAGATAATGATGATTCGCCCACTGGCAATAGTACGGTTTGGAATCATAATCAATTCATCAGAAAAACTTAAAAGAAAAGTGGCACGCCAAGAAATTTCTTGAACCTGCCCTAACCATTTTTCTGATTCAAGATTAACTTCAATCCAGTCACCAATTTTAAAAGGACTTTCTATTTGAAGTGAAATTCCCGAAAAGAAATTTCCTAACGTATCTTGTAAGGCCAATCCGAGCACTAGAGAAAAAACAGCAGATGTAGCAAGCAAAGCTGTTAAATGGATGTTGAAAATACTTGAGGCGATGAGATTGATAAATATTATTGAAACAATAAAAGTAAACATATTGGCCAATAGTTTTGGAACACCGTGACTCATGTTAGAGAAAAAAAGATAAAGATAAGCATAGATCTGGGAAATCTTGATTAAGGCTACAGTTCCTAAAATCAAGGCGACTAAAGATAGGTAGCCGGAAATTTTTAATATGAGAAAGTCTTCAGAGTAATTGAGAGTCAAATAATATTGAGACAATGAAAGGATGGAGCTTAAAATGAAGTAAGGAGGAATTTGTTTTAACCTTCCACGTAAGTTTTTATGTCTTTTTTCAGATATTTTCTTTAGAAAAAATAAATAGAAAAAATAACCAAGGAAAAAAGCGATTAAGGCGACAATATAAATTTCAAGTTGCAAAAAGTTTTGTATTTTTTCTAGTGGAATCCAATTTGTGTTATTCAATTTTATCTCCTAAGAAAAGATCGACAGATTATATTCTTTTGAAAGTTCTTCAACAACTTTTAAAGCTTTAACAGAGTGTCCATGGGTATTGATTAATGGCGAGTAAATACAAAGAGAAAAAACTTGAGGTTTTATAACTAAAATGGAACCACTTACTCCAGACTTTGCCGGAAGTCCGACATTGTAGGCCCAGCTTCCAGCGGTATCATACATTCCGCAAGTAAACATAAGACTCAAAATCTTGTCAGAATATTTTGAGAGTAAGTCAGCTTTAGTAATAGGGTGAATACCTTTGTTGGCCAATACTGAGCCCATCAATGCGAGTTCTTTTGATGTCACTTCAATTGAGCATTGCTTGAAATATAAGTCTAGACCTTCATTCATTTGATGATCGACAATTTCAAAGTGTCGTAAAAGATTTAAAATAGCACGATTGCGATGTGCGGTACTTAGTTCAGATTCATAAACTGACTGATTTATCGATAAATTCGTTAAACTGAGTTTGTTAAAAAAACTTACTAGTTCATTTTCATTTAAAATCATATTTGAAATGGCAATGGCTCCAGAATTTATCATAGGGTTAAATGGTTTATGTGAATCTTTTTCTAGCTCGATGATAGAATTAAAAGCTTCACCAGATGGTTCAAATCCAACTTTAGAATGAACAAATTCTTCACCTTTTAAATTAAGGGCTAATCCATAAGTAAATGGCTTGCTGACCGATTGAAGAGTAAATTTTTTTGTTGAATCTCCAATGTGAAATTCACGGCCATCTGTAAACATAAGCGATATTGAAAATAGATCTTTATCTATTTTGGCTAGCTCTGGTATATAGCTGGCGAGCAGCCCTTCATTTGTATTTTGATATTTTTTATAAAGTAACTCAAGAGCATGACAAATTTTTGAAAATTCCATAAAACTTCTTTTTCATTATTAATTTATTTTCATTATAATATGAAATATGAAGAAACAAAAATACAAATATCTGATTAATATTCAGTTTATGGGATTTCGTTACCATGGATTTCAAAAACAAAAGGATATTTTAACCGTCCAAGAAGCAATTGAACTTTCCATAAGTAAAGCATATCCAGAATTCTCATTTAAAATTTCTGGTGGATCTAGAACCGATTCCATGGTTTCCGCGATGGATTACATTCTTTTTTTGGTTGTAGAAGATTTCCAAATAAAAGAGAGAGAAGTTTTTTTGAAACGATTAAATGATTATTTACCTCAAGACATACGAGCATTGAAAATAGATTCTGCACCAGCAAAGTTTAATGTGATCAATAGTCCAAAGCTTAAAGAATATCATTACTATTTTTGTTATGGAGAAAAGCCTCATCCTTTAGTCGCAAGTTTCATGTGTTCGATTAAAGGGCATTTAGATATTGAAAAAATGACTTTAGCAGCAAAGTATTTCGAGGGAACACATAATTTTCGTCAATATTGTTATAAACCTCATGAGCAAAAAGAACTCACAAGAACAATCGAGTTATGTGAATTGCAAATAAATTCAAATTATGTTGGGAATTTTATTCCTAAAGAATCATATTTCTTAAAAGTTAAAGCAAAATCTTTCATGCGTTATCAAATCAGAATTATGATGGGGGCTATTTTCAAAGTTGGGTTGGGAGAGTTAACTTTAGATGAAATTCAGGATTCCTTGCTTGGTAAATCAGAAAATATTATTGGGTTTATCGCTCCAGGTTCAGGGCTCATACTGCAAAAAGTTGAATATGAGCCCTGAGAAAAATTAATTTGGAAAAACTATTTTCTCATCGATAAATATTTTTTGTGCGATTCTCTTTCACTTAAAATATTTAACCAGCCTGTAATATTCTTATATGGGTTCAAATCAATTTGAATCGCATTAGCGATACTTACAACTGAATACATATTAAGATCAGCTAATGTGTATTCATTAGAAGCTAGATATTTTTGCCCGCCAAGTGATTTATCTAAAACTTCTAGATATTTTGGAATTACTTCTAAGGATTCTTCAATAATTTTTTGATCTCTTCTGGCTTCAGGTACAAAAACCTTTTGTATTAATAGTTGAATCATAGGAGATTGAAGTTCTGAAATCGCCCAAAAGCTCCATTGATAGACCTTAGCACGCTCAGCTAAATTTTTCCCCATAAGTTCAGGTTTATATTTCTCTGCAAGATAAAAATTGATCGCCATAGATTCAAACAAGGTGACATCTCCATCAACTAAAGCTGGAACTTTACCATTAGGATTGATTTCCAGAAACTTTGCACCAAGATGTTCTTTTTCCATTAAATTGATATTGACTGATTCATAAGGAATGCCAATTTCTTCTAAGCATAAATAACATCTTCCCGCACTAGATCGAACTGGGCCGTATAACTTTATCACTTGGATCTCCTTTTTTAATTAATGGAGTTTATGCTAGAAAACTTAAAGAGACTTTGCAACAATAGAAAGAAAACATATGGAAAAAAAGTATTCAAAAATATTAATAACAGGATTTGAGGCCTTTGATGGAGATAGTTATAATCCATCGGAAAATTATATTGCTAGCCGTAAGCAATTTTTTTCAGACTTAAATATCGCATCGATTGTTTTACCAGTTAGTTTTTCACGCTCCTTTGAGCTTGTCGAAAAGCTCCAAAAGACCGATGGTTTTGATCTGATAATTCAGTTAGGTCTCGCCAAGAATCGAACTAAAATTTCCTTAGAAAAAGTGGCTATCAATTGGAATGCTTCGAGAATTTCTGATGCAGATGACTGTGTTTTAAAAGGTAAGGTTATCGAAGAAGGCCCGGATGGCATTTTCACTTCAATTAACCTAGATAGTTTACTTGAAAACTTATCTGACTCTAGGTTTGAAATAAGTTTTTCTGCGGGTAATTATGTCTGTAATCACTTGTATTACAAAACACTCATAACTTTTAAAAAGACAGAGAGTTTATTTGTTCATTTACCAGGAACCAAGCAGCTTGGTGATAATTATCATTGGTTTGAGGAAGAATTGTTTTTGACAATAGATAAATTAATAGAAAAAATAATCTTATAATTTGTATTCATGGAGGATCATATGAAAAAAATTTTTTTACTAGCTTTTTTAACTCAATCTGTTTGGGCCGCTTGCCCTGATTTGTCTGGAAATTATATTTGTAAAAATGGAAGTCATGTTTCTTTAAAAAACATAGAGATGACGGATACTGGATACATTTTTAACTCAGATGGAGTTGAATTTGAGTATTTGACAGATGGCAACACATATCCAGTTCCAGCAAACGAGAATCAAAAAGATGGTAAAGTGAAATCATATTGTTTAGATGATAAGTTTATTGTTGAATTTAATACCACTGTCCTTTACGAAGATACAGTTATTGGAAAGCAAGTATCAAAAACTGAGTATTCTTTAAATCAAGACGGTTTTAACATTCAACAAAAGACGAAACTAAAAGGTCTACCTATCCCAACTTTAAAGTTTCAGTGCACTAAAAACTAATAGAATATTTTTCTTGTCTAAGTCTTGTATAAGGCAAACTTACTTTAGATATGGCATGATGACTCAAACTTCAAAGGAGTCATTATGCTTTCTAAAAAATTAATAGTTTTAAGTTTCATAGTTTTTTCTCAAATTGCTTGTGCCAGTTCAGAAAAAAAATTACCGACTGTTGAAAAGGTCAATGTGGGTGAATATTTAGGAAAGTGGTATGCTGTTACTTCTTTACCACAAACTTTTACTAGAAAATGTGTTGCTCAAACCGCTGAATATGGATTTGTTGATGCTAAAACCATTAGTGTAAAAAATGTTTGTATTAAAAAAGATGGTTCAACGACAGATATAAATGGAAAAGCGGTTGTAGCCAATAATCAAACTAATGCAGAACTTATTGTAACTTTTGATAATTTCTGGACAAAGTTGTTTCGAGTAAAAGGTGATTACAATATTTTAAAATTAGATGAGAGTTACAGCACAGTTTTAGTTGGATCAAATAATTTAAAATCTCTTTGGATCATGTCTCGTACTCCATACATTGCAGAAGATACTAAAAAAGAATATATTGAAGCAGCAAAAAAATTAGGTTTTGATACTACCAAGTTAGAAGACTCTAAATTTTAATCTTAATAGCCAGTTAACAGCTTGTTAACTGGCTTTCTTTTCTCTGGTTTTACATATTGGCTTATTCAAATTAATCTAAACAAATATATGAATAAGTTTCTTTTATTATTTTCAATCATTTGTTTAAACATTCATGCTGATCTTGATTTTAAGCTTCACGGTAAGAATTCGTGGGATCTAGAATGGACAAAAGTGATTAAATCTAAAATCCTTGAAACAGAAATTCTTAATCGTTCAATAGATACAGATGATTTAGCGCAATTGAAATGTGACTCTTATAATAATCTTTCCAAAGAAGACAAACTTGACTTCTGGGTATTATTTTTCGCCTCACTTTCGGCTTCAGAAAGTGGTCTAAATGAAAAGGCAAGAAATAAAAAATATTATGGATTGCTTCAAATACATCCGAGTACAGCTAAAAAACTTTGCAATTTAGAAAATGGAAGCAAGGTTCTATTGGATCCAGTTGTGAACTTAACTTGCGGAGTGACTTTATTAGATTGGCAATTAGCTGGAGCTATCGTTCGAGGAAAACAAACAAGACCAGATTTGGAAAATCAAATCTTTGGAAAGAATATTCTACTGTGGGGACCCTTACGAGAAAAGGATTTTAAAGGAAGAAAGAGGTTGTATAATTTTTTTTTCAAACATGTTGATCAAATCTCAGCTTGTCGGCAATAAATTCTAGTTTAATATGATATTTCTTTTTTTAATTCAAATATACTTAACAAGATTATTCCAATTAGAATGAGTCCTCCACCAAACAGTTGAATCAATGATATTTTTTCATTGAGGAAAAAATAAGCGATAATAATTCCCGAGATTGGTTCGGTTGTACTTAGAATGGAAGTTTCTGTTGAAGTGATTTTTTTTAAACCAGTTAAAAAAAGAGTCATGGCCATAAAAGAACAAATAAATGCCATTAGTATGATAAAGAAATAATGTTCTTCGAATATTTTAAATGGACGACTTAGATCTTTGAAATTTAAAAATAAGACCAATCCGGCACTTAATTGTACGTAAAACGAAGATATAAATGGATGAGATTGTTTTAATTGTTTTCTTGATAACATTATATAGAGTGAATAAAAAAAAGCTGCCCCGATTCCTGCGATGAAGTAGTTTAGAGAATTAAAGTTCCATTCTGCAGAGACTAAAAAATACATCCCGACACTTACCATAATAATGGAAAATATTTTTGTTAGACTCATGGACTCTTTTAAAATGAAGAAAGACAATAGTGCAACCATGATAGGGTAGGTGTAAAGCAATAAAACTGTTAAAGAAGCTGAAAGCCCAGAGAGAGCATAGAAAAATAAACTAGAAAAAAGTGCATATCCAAAAATTCCAAGAAGAAGTGAGACCATCATTTCTTTTTTAGTAAAATTTTTTAAATCTTTAAAATAAAAAACCAAAGAAGCAGCAAGCATAATTATTGCTGAAGTGGTGTATCTTAGTGCCAAAAGTTCAAATGGTTTGATATTATAGCTGTAGGCGGTCTTTCCAAAGTAACCTAAAAAACCAAAACAGATACCCGACAAGATAACTTCAATGTAGCCTCTTTTTTTCATCATCAAATTATAAAGGAAAAAATTGCACATTCCAAATTTCAATTCAGATTTTTAAATTTCGAACAGGAGATGGTCGAGAAGGCTCTTACAGGAGTTTTTATGATGAATAATTTTTTAAGAGTATGCTCTTTATTTTTCCTTTTTCAAAATATCCATGCAGACGAAATATATTTCAAAGACCCGCTAGAACTTGATAGATTTCAATTTTCAGAACCTAAAGCAGCTGATCTTGGAAATAAATATACATTATGGGCCACTTTTTACTACTTGCCTGAATTACAAGATCAATCAGGAAATGTTCCACTTCGAAATAAGAATGGGGATGAGCTAGGTCCAAAATTTACCAGAAAAGATTGGTGTAATGTTGCAATGGAAGGTTCTGTACGAGTTGTAGGGCCAAATCAAGAAGCAAGAACTTACAATTATTCTGGTTCAACTCCAGATTACCCAGTAAATTGCAAAGATATTTTTAGACACGATGTGAGTAAGTCAAAATTTCACATTGCTGTCGGCCCATATGGAGATGGATTGCCTGATACTTATATTTTGGCGCCTTACAGAACGCTCGCAACAGATTTAGCTTATTTAAAACCAGGAACAATACTTTATATACCAAAAGCACGTGGGGCAAAGATTAAGCTTTCAAATGGACGAGTGATCATTCACGATGGTTATTTTTTCGCAGGTGATAAAGGTGGAGCTATTAAGGGAAATCATGTCGATGTCTTTATAGGAGTAGACAAGTCGGCTACTTACTTTCCTTGGATTGGTAGCTCTAGTTCAAAAACTTTTGAAGCCTTTGTGGTTAAAGATCAGAAAATTATTGATGAATTAACTGATCTGCATGCCCAATAGAGTTCTTTAGTTTTGTCTAAGTAAATTGGGATAATTTGTCTATTAGGTTCATGACAAACTTAAATGAATTGTGGATAATTTAGCAAACGAATTTGAGGTTTGCTATATGCCCATAACAATTACAAGAAATCCTAATCTTGCTAAAACAAAAAAAAGAATTGATCTCATTAATGAAGTTCAAATTAATTTTGAAAACATTTATAAAACATCTTGGTGGACGGGACTAAGTCCCATCGAATGCATTGGTTTTGATGAGCAAAGACAATGCCTAACGGCGCTCCCACTTTTAAATATTGAGCTTGCCACCAGACAGGACATGCTGGATTATTTTCAAAACACATGGTGCCTGACAGAGCTTTTATTTCAAGGTTTAAAAACTGAAGAAACTTTTATTCGTCCGCCTTATCATGGACTACGTCATCCCATGATATTCTACTATGGGCACACCGCCGTTATCTATGTTAACAAAATGAGAATTGCTGGCCTCATTAAAGATCCGATAAATCTTTATCTTGAAAAAGTTTTAGAGACAGGCGTAGATGAAATGAGTTGGGATGATATGAGTAAAAATGAAATGGCTTGGCCAAAACTCATAGAAGTTCATCAGTACCGAAAAACTATTTATGATTTAATAGTAAACATAATTAAAACGCACCCAGATTTAGATAAACCCAATCGAAAACTTTTAATGGATTCACCATTTTGGTCAATTTGGATGGGACTTGAACATGAGAAGATTCATTTTGAAACTTCTAGTGTTTTAATTCGCGAACTCCCAATTGAATTAGTTGAAAGACCAAAATATTTTGCACCAATTCACGCAAGTGCCAATGATAATAGTTCATTTATTTTTGAATGGGCAAAAGGCAAAGCTAAAAAGGTTAAGGTTGGAAAACCGTTAAATGAACCAAGCTTTGGCTGGGATAATGAATATGGAAATCGCAATATAGAAATTAAAGATTTTACTTATTCAAAATATCAAATAACCAATGGAGAGTTTTTTGAATTTGTCGCAACTGGTGCTTATGTTATGGATAAGTATTGGGCCCCTGAAGGATTATATTGGCGCAAATTTCGAAACACCAAAAGACCTTGTTTTTGGGCCGGCTCAGGACCTGAAGGCTCACATGAGTATGAACTTAGAACTATTTTTGAAATGATTCCTATGCCAAAGAATTGGCCAGTTGAAGTCAATTATCATGAAGCGATTGCTTATGCTAATTGGAAAAAAGAAAAAGACCAGAGCGATAAACATTATCGTTTATTAACTGAAGCAGAATTTATTTCACTTAGAAAAGAAGGACCAGATCCCATTTTACAAAATAAAAGTTTTAGAGAATATAATAATCTAAAAGAAGAAATTAAGTTCAATTACAACTTTTTATGGAGCTCTCCTGAAAACGTAAATGAAAAATTATACGGAAATACTTGGCATTGGTTAATGGATCAGTTTAACCCTTTAGAGAATTTTAAAGTGAATTATCTCTATGATGATTTTTCTACACCTTGCTTTGATGGTAAACATCAAATGATTCTTGGAGGATCTTTTATTTCTTGTGGAGACGAAGCCAGCCACTGGTCTAGATTTCATTTTCGTCCTCATTTCTATCAGCATTCAGGTTTTAGAATAGCATATACAGATGATGGTGCAGAAGATAATGGGGCAACAAAACTTACCACTTCAACAGAATACGTCCATCCTAGAAGAAAAAATGTTTTAGAACAAATGCAAAAAGAAAACTGGTGGAAAGAAGTTAATCAGCCTTTAGAGATGACTGAAGAGGAATTAAAAATAATTTATGATAGTACTTTAAAATCCGTAATAAATTTTCATCGTGATTTTCCAAAGCTTTCTCCGATGGGGGAGGCTCATGATCCTAGTACTAATAAATTGAAAAAAGATTTCTCGGTACCGCACATTAAAACTGTCGACTTTCCAAAAAACCCAACAAATTATGATGCTTTATTAAAAAATATTTTTGAAGATTTGACTCCACTTTCTCAATTACCAGGCCATCCGGGGTTTGCCGCTTATGTAGCGGGAGCAACCAATCCCATTTCAAACACCGCTCAATTTATGGCCCAAACGATCAATCCTTACTCTGCTCACTATATGATGGCCCCAGGATTAGTCAGTTTAGAATTAGAAGCGATACAGTGGTTTATAAATCTATTTCGATTAAATCCAGAAAAAGCATCAGGTTTTTTTACATCAGGTTCATCGCTCGCAGCTATGTCGGCCATGATGATGGCAAGAAATGCAAAAATAAAAGGGCATGATTTGTCTAAAGCAACGGCTTATATTTCTAAAGAAGGACATCATTCGCTTTTTAAAAACTGGGTGATGCTTGGATTTGATAAACGAAATTTACGCTCAATTTCTTCTTCTAATTTCAAAATGAATCCAAAGGATTTAGAAGAGAAAATTTTAGAAGATCAAAAAAATGGTCTTCAGCCATTTTTAATTGTGACAACTGTTGGAACAACAAAAACAGGAAGTGTTGATCCGATTGAAGAAATTTCTAAAATCTCTAAAAAATATCATTTATGGAATCATGTTGATGGTGCTTATGGAGCTCCTTTTATGCTCCTTGAAAAAATGCAATCAGTTTTTAAAGGAATTGAAAATTGTGATTCATTAACTTTAGATTTACATAAGTCGATGAATCTACCTTATGGGATTGGTTTATTGTTGGTGGCCAATAAAGAAAATATGCTTTTTGATTATGGAGGAGATGCTTCCTATATGCCTCCAAAGCCTGATGACGTTTGGGATTTTGCCGATATTTCTCCTGAATTATCTCGCGACTATCGAGGACTTCGCGTATGGCTTCCAATCAAAACCATGGGGATAGATCCATTTATTTTAAACTTAGAAGAAAAGATTGCTTTAATAAAACATGCCTTTGAAAAAATAAAAGAAATACCTGAGCTTGAGATTGTTAGTCCCCCAGAACTAAGCATTTTAACTTTTAAACATAAAAAATCTAATGAAGCGACGAAAAAATTATTAAGTCTTATAAATGCAGATCAGACTTTATTTTTATCTGGTGCTAATTTAGATGGTGTGGAAGTAATACGTTTATGTTTACTTGGAATGAAATTACATTTTGATCGCTTGGAAAAAGGTTTAGAAGTTATAAAATCAAAAGCGCGAGAAATTTAATGGATCTACTTTTAGAGTTTAAACAATCTTTTTCAAGTGATCGCTCTCGATTGCATTTAAATAATGCAGGTCTTTCAATTATTTCAAAACCGGCAAGAGATAAAATTCATTATTGGGCCGATCGCTTTTATGGTGAAGGTTTTTATACTGATAAAGATTACATGCAAGATGTTGATCAAAGTCGAACTTGCTTAGCGAAGTTGGTTGGTTGTGATAAAAGTGAAATCTCTTTTTATACCTCAACCGCTTATGCAATTTCACAACTTTGCTTTCAATATCCATTGAATGAAAATGATGAAGTCTTAATGTGGGACATTGAGTATTCTTCCAATCTTTATCCTTGGATAGAAGCGGCAAAAAGAAAAAATGCCAAAGTTGTTTTGGCACAATCAAATAATTTTATAGTTGATACTGATGTCTTAATTAATTCCATTACCGAAAGTACTAAAGTAATAGCGATATCCTGGTTACAATTTCAAACCGGAACGAAAACTGACCTTGAGAAAGTCTCAAAAGTTTGCAAAAGTAAAAATATTTTTTTGTTTGTGGATGTTATGCAAGGTCTTGGACTTCATCCTTTTGATATGAAAAAATTAGGAATTGATGCCTGTGCAGGAGGATCACACAAGTGGTTAGTGAGTCCAGTCGGAGTGGGTTTTTTGGCCTTAGACCAAAAGCATCTCAATTTAATTAAACCGCACAATATTGGTTCTTCTACCTATGGAACTTGTGATGATCCAAGTGATCTGACTTGCCATCCAAAAAATGATTCAACAAAATTTGAAGCAGGTTCAAAACAAGTTTTAGAGATAACCCCACTTGGAGCTTCAATTGATCTCATTTTAAATACTAAAGTTGAGACAATTGAAAAAGAAGTGCGTAGGCTTTCAAATAAGCTACACCTAGGTTTATTAGAGCTTGGGTTTCAGTCAATCAATTTGAATACTTCAATTGTAAATTTTATTCCACGCAGTGATACCGAGAAAAAATTGCATGATATTCCTTGCTTGTTTGCAAAAAGAGGAATGGGATTTCGTCTATCTCCTCATGCTCATAATACAGATGAAGATATTGAAAAAATATTAAGGAGTTTAAAATGAAGTGGTTTCTATTTTTTTTATTATTTAGTTTAAGTTCTTTAGCAGCGATTCCACTAAATATTGATTCGATTTGTGATCAATCTTTGGATTTTGATTTAAATAACAAAACGATGACTTATTATCCTCCGACGTTCACAGAAAATTTTGTTCTGTATCAAGATAAATTATCTGATACATCTTTAATCGAAGATAATCTAGGAAGAGTTATTTTTAAAACAGACCAACCGATCTATTCAATGTTTGAAGTGTTTGATGGCATTTGGATTAGTGGAGATGTGAAAGTTCAAAAAATTGATTTTAATGGAATGATTGTAAATGAATTTATATATAATCAAACTGGAAGTTATAAAAGTAGGGCCATTGATATTGTAAAGTTAAACAATTTAATCATTTTAAATCAAGGAAGTAGAGGTATTTTAGCTTACGACGAATCGACATTAAGTTTAGTTTGGGAGAATTATTTTTCAGAAATCGGAGACGCCAAAAGTGTCGCAATGACCACAGATGGGACGAACATTTGGGCCGCTCTATCTAATACAGCACCAAACACATTTACTGGCATCGTTCAGTTAGATGGCAAAGATGGAATGACTTTAAAGGCCACACCATACGATTATTCTAAAGGGATCATTGGATTAGATGTAAAAGCTAAATTTTATCGTGGAAAGCTTTTTTTAAACAATGAGGGCTGGATTCATGTTCTAACTATAAAACAGCTTCTGACGGAAAAAAAATTAAAGCCAAGATGGATTGCTCATGTGATTCCAAAAGATGGAAATGTCAATCAACATTACATGATGTCAATAGGAGATTTAAAAATTGATAATGAGTCTATTACAACTTGTGGAAAGTTTTTAATCGAGAATAATTCAAAAATAGAATTTAAGAGTAAAAGTTTTTTTATCAATAAAATTTAACATGAGTCACTTTCGAAAAAAATTAATAGACAATATGCTTGAGCTTGATCGACAAGAGAAAAATTGTCTAAATTGCATTGGCGTTTGCTGTACCGTTTCGAGAAATTCTATGATGGTTACTCCTGTTGAGGCCATAGATCTCTATCGTAATCTCATGAAAAAAATTCAAGACAAAGATCTTTTGTGGAAAAAAATCGAGAGTGCTTATAAAGATTTTGGACTAGATAGAGAAATTTTTGTTAAGAACAAACTGATGAGGAAAAATTATACTTGTCCACTTTTTAAGTTTGAAAGTTTTGGCTGTCCTGTCGATCCAAATGCTAAGCCCTTTGGTTGTTTGGGATATAATCCTACAAAAGAAAAAGTCGTTGAAGGTGAAAGTTGCAATAGCGATGTCGAACTTTTAGAGCAAGTAGAGGTAGAAATAAAAGACCAACTTGAAAAGGAAAATTTAGAACTTAAAACTTACTATAATCTTTCATTCGAAAAAACCAATATTCCCGCAGCCTTATTAGAGCTTAAAAATAACCGACTTTTTATATCTGGTGAAGTTTAGTTTGATAAAATTTTGACCGAAAAGTCATCATGTTTAAAAGCATTTTGATTCATGTTTTACTATTTTCAATTTCATGGTGTATCCATGCTCAAAATTTTGAAGCACCGTCTAGTGAAGTGTTAATGGTATTAAATGAGGCTTTATTAGATGAGTCTCAATCAATTATGCGAGAAATGAAACAAGCGAGAGATTGTCCTGAAATAAAATTTGATTATTCACTTAATCAATCGAGAGATATTAAATTTGGAGAAGCCAGTTTAAGTGTTAATAAGGACGATGAAATATTTTGTTTATGTGAACTTGATAAAAAAAATCAAAGTGTTTTCACTAAAATTTTTGGAGAAAATATCAAGCATGAATTGAGTCTTACAAATGGAAATGATAATTTTCTTCACGGCGCTTTTCAATTAAACGACTCTTTACGAAAGTTCGATGGCGATGATCGAGGTAGAACTTTTAATATGGGGAGCAAATATTCCTTGACTGGTGATAAGGGAGAACTAAAGCTTAATTTAGATAGTACCGGCTTTGGAAAATTTAATCCGCAAAATGGATCTCGTAAAGATTCAGATGGAAGATACTATTTAAATTTTCACGAATTTAATACTCTCTCTTTAGAAATGAATAAGTTCAAAGGAAGCAAAGATAATAAATTAATATTTATGAGTGAATTTATTTATGAAAATGAATCAGATAATGGAAATTTAAGCCGAGCCTTTCAAGAAGAGTGGCATAAAAAAATGAATATCAATGGTCATAAATCAATCCAGTACCATTATTTATCAGACAGGCCAGATCAAAATACGGTGAAAATGTTGTTTGGTCTTGGAAAAGAACTTTCAAAGGATTTTGGCAATCTAAACTGTCAGGTTAGAATTGAGGCAAAGACAGGACTATCGTTCAATTCTAAGACAGATCCTCTTTTTCTCTCTCGTGGGCAGTTAAAGCTTTCTCACAAGGCCATTCCGTATTTGGTTTTACAAGCATGGGCGAGTTATGGTGAGGATTTTCGAGGTTCATCTAAGTCTGGAGGATTAGAATTATCTTTTCCAATAAAATTTAGAGGAATGGAAATAAAGCCATTTATTGGCATTGAAAAACACTACACGCCACTAGATAAAGAATATGGAAAGGTTTCAGGAAACGAGCACGAAAATTATCATGTTTTTGGTTTTAAAATGAGCTACTAAAAAAAAGGGCAGTTAAAACTGCCCTTTTTTGTTATTTTTTATCTTAATGATTGTATATCTTTTCTAAAGTCTTTTTCTTTTTTCATAAGTTCAAATAATGCATCAGCAAGCTTCTTACCAGATACAATATCGCTTGGGTGGTGAACACCACCTAAAACACGGTATTCAGCAGAGAGGTCTGCTTTTTCAAAAAATGCCTTCGTTCTTTCAGGATAAATTGCTGATAAAAGGTGAGCGAAAACTCTTGCAAAAGTTGTGTGTCCACTTGGGTAGGCATAAGAAGTTTCAAGCTCGATACATGGTTTAATTTCTGGATTAGCATCATAAGGTCTTGGTCTTTTATAAGTTCTCTTAGCAAGCCAAATATTTGCACCAGCTTCTGCGTAATATTTTAATAAACCAGCTTCAAGTTTTGAAGCTTCTGCATCTGTTAATGGGCCATTAGCGCCACCAAAAATTGATTTTAATGTTGCCGAATTTTCAGCGTCGGCAAGAGCACACTCATCACTTGAACGAGTGTCTTGATACTTTAAAATGGTTTCATAATCTTTTTTCTCTTCCATTGAACCTGCTTTTGGAAAGTCCCCTAAAAGAGTTTTAATCGCGCTTGGAGTCAGTATACTAAAAGATAATTTCTCATCCGCAGAAATGTTTAGATTTAATAGTCCAAATAGACAAAGTGTGCTTAATAAGATTTTCATATTTTCTCCTTAAAATGAAAATTTCTAAAAATTCCAATGATTCTATTTTTTTTTGTTTGTAATTGTCTACTTAGATACTCTGACATTTGCTTCGTACTTTTAATGACTTAGGTGTCCTTAAGTCATTTGTACTAAAGTTGTCGGGTATTTTTGCCGATAAAATCTCAAATGGAGGGAGAGAGAATGTCGATTTTGCAGTTAATTAAAAGTCATGAAGAATTGAAATACTTTCTTTCAGATTATTTAGCTGGAACCATCAAGAAAATTGACCCTAACACCATCTTAAATGATCGAGCTTGTGATCTAGGTGAATGGCTTTATAAGGGTGAAGCTAATAATCATCTGACTCAATCGGAAATAGATGATCTCATTAAATGTCACAAGGCCATGCATTTTTCAATGGCCGAAATTATTTCAAATTATAATCGGGGAGTGGTGATTTCTGAAGATATCGTCATGGGTCCTGATTCTCCATTTATCAAGAACTTAGATTTAGTTTTAAAACAACTCTATAAACTTAAAAATAAATCTCATATCGCTGCATAAATTCATTGACGTAACACGTAAAAACAGCGAAATTGCCTTCAAATTTATTGAGGGTCATATCATGCTTAAAAGAATCATTTCTTGTTTCTCATTTTTGTTAATTGGACTTTTATCAGCGCATGCTTATCAAGGTGAGTATCGAATTGGAAAGTTATCTAGTTTTGAACACAACTTTTTAACACCGACACATGTGATTGTTGTGGGAAGTGCAGTGAAAGAAGATTCAGATCAATTTTTTCGCTCAGGACTTGCCCGTGCTATTCGAATTAAAGAAGTTTATCCTTTAGATCAAATTATTTTAATCAGTAGCCCAGAAGTGGTCGATCGTGATGATGAAAAAGTTTTTGCAGATTTCAACATCAACGTCATTAAGTTTGTGGAAGAAACATTTACACAAGAAAAACTTATTCGCGAACTTTCAGAATATAAAAAAATTCGTTCCATCAATTTTTATGGCCACTCATCTCCTTGGGCATTTAAGCTCGGAAAAAAAGATGCAGCATTTGATCCTTCAAGTGTTGAAAAGCAATTGGTTAAAATAAAAGATAATTTTACAACTGATGCATATGCAATTTTCCATAGCTGTAATTCAGGTTTTAACATTGCGACTTCAATGGCCAGAATTTTAAATATCGCTGTCGCAGGTACACTCACTTCAGGACTATTTGAAAGAATTGAATCCGATGGATTTTGGTATAAAGAAAGTGACCGTCATGAAGGGCAATATGTCTATGATAATTCGGTAAGTTTTAAAGAGAGAATTGATTGCAAATGGAGCGGGGCTTGCGTGAGAATGAAGCCTTCTCGCTCTAATTATTCATCTTATTGGGGGCAGTTTGATAAAGGTCTAGGCTTTACAAAGTTTTTCTGTCCAAAAAATAAGTCGATGAAAGATTGTGAAATGGCAATGGCCAATTCAGTTATCACTTTTCCTTCAATTAAGGCGATTGATTTAAATTCTTCATTAACTGATGTGAAGTCGGTAATATTTGATTGGCTATGTTTAACGGCTAAGGATCCTCAATATTTTTCTCAATGTGTGAAAGGAATTGAAGATGCCATAGCTCGAGGAGATGATGTTTTTAAGAGTCACTCAAAAGATGAGCTTCGTTGTGACTTTGAAAAATGTTATGCGAAAGTTGTTTGTAAAGATAAAATATTTGGATCAGGTCCTCGAGGTGGAAGTTGTAAAATTGAAGGGGATGTCGTGACAGATTCAAAGCAAGTTGTGACTGAATTTAAAGCGCTATTAAATGGCTTTAAATCGATATTAAAGTCTCATTAATACTCAAAAAAGACTAAAGATCTCAGGTATAAAAGAACTATATTTATAAAAATTCCTCTAGGTCTTATAATGAATCTAGAGGAGTTTTTATGAAAAAATTTTCAATTTTTTTAACTTTATTTCTACTTAATTTTAATTCTTTTGCTGAAAGTTTCACACTCGATAGTTTATCGCAATCAGAAGTCGATGAGATATCTAAAGAGTTTGCCGCTAATTTTTCTCATACAACAGTTGCTCCAGCTTCAACTCTAGGTCAAATTTTTGGTTTTGAAATAGGCTTATTAGGTGGGATGACCACTTCAACGACAATTGATAAAGTCGCTAAAGAGTTTGATGCCAGTTCTGGTATGGATAAAATTCCTCACGTGGGAATCATGGGAGCCGTCTCGCTTCCTCTTGGATTTACAGTCGAAGCTAATTTTATTCCTAAAATAACCACAGATGCCAATAGCCTTTATAACGTTTCTGGTGCTGTGAAATGGACGGCGACATCACTTATTCCAGCAGCGACATTTGATTTAGCACTAAGAGTGCATTCAGGGCTTTCAGAATTTTCTTATTCGAGCGTAATCAATAATACTTCTACTGGAAATCAAAACGTAAATACAAAAGCTTCTTGGAAAAATAGTTCCTTTGGATTTAATGTGGAGTTTTCTAAGAAATTATTATTTATCGAACCATATATTGGTTATGGAAGAGTGAATACGACGACAGACATTGGATTGACAGCTAACACGACTGTTTCTATTTTTACTTTTAGTTCAGCAAATTCATATAGTGCCAGCAATTCTGGAAGTCATATCTATTATGGACTTAATTTAAACTTGTTTATTTTGAAAATTGGTGGCGAGTATTCTAAAGTTATGGGAGTTGAAAAATACACAGGGAAAGCAACGATTTATTTTTAGCAAAAAAAAGGTCCTTTCGGACCTTTTTTATTTAAGTGGCATGATAAAAAATGAACCTAATTCGTGAGCGTACTTTTGTACAATCATTCCATATCCAGGATGATTTTCTCCTTCAATCTTGGTGCTGACACCAAAGTTATTTGCGCCCCAAGAGTTTTTGAAATAATAAACACCTTTATAAGTAAAAGTTTTATTTTTCCCATCGGCCATTTTGATTGTTCTTTTTACGATTTTATTATCGTCATATCCAACGACTAAAACAGAGTGACCTGCTGGTTTCTTGACAGATTCTTGAAGATCCATGGAACCACTTTCAGGAAAAGTCACTATTCCTTGGTTCCAGTGATCCATGTTTCTACCAATACCAAGTTCGTCTGCTTTTCTATGGTTCCAAGCTCCATAATAAAAATCAGCTTCCATAATGATAGGCATTCCTTGGTCAAGAAGATTTTTGACTTCCTCTGTGTCGTTTACATAATAGAAGTTTGAAGTAAATTTGATATTTTTATTTCTGAAGCTATAAGCTTCTTTTCTTGCAGTTACAAATTCTTCATCTTTAAACATTGTTTTGATTTGAACATCTGTAAGCATTAAAAGACTTGGGTCTCTGTGAACAATAAAACAAGATTTTTGAACATAGTCTTTTAAATGTCCACAGCGTTCATCTTTTAAAGGATTAAAAACTTCTGTCCAATCTTCACCTATATAAGGAAGTGTTTCTTCATCAGGCATTCCATGCATCGCGATTGCATTGAAGTTTGTCGGTGCAGAACTTCCATCACTTCCTCTTCCTCGAACAGCTGTGTACTGCAACCACTCTTCTGATAAATCGATTCTAGAATCAAAATCACCTTTTTTAATTAACAATCCTTCAAGATAAGCCGTTGCTGAAAAAATAGAGCATGTTCCTCTGGCCATTTGCGATCTAACGGGGCTCTGCTCTTTAATAACCGCTAAAACATCATTTTTCCCTTCAGACTTATTAAGTCGTTCAACAACTTTAGGATGCTTTAAATGAGTATATTTTTGATCTAGAAAAGCTCCGTCCACATCTGCAAAAGCAGGGAGAGCTAAGAAGAAAGGGAGAGTTTGTAAAAATTTCATATAAACCTCAAATTTAATTTACTTGAGGCTTAATAGCTTTGATGATGCTCAAAGGCCAATCTAAAAAATGAATAATGGTAATCTTTTCAGTGTTACTTAGTATTTTTAAGAAGATTATCAAAGTAACTAATAGTCTTAGTTAGTCCTTCTTCTAGTTGAATCTTAGGCTCCCAATTTAATTCTCTTTTAGCAATTGAAATATCCGGTTGTCTTTGCATTGGATCGTCTGAAGGAAGGGGTTTATAGATGATTTTAGATTTTGTGCCGGTCAGTTTTATGACTTTTTCGGCCAATTCTAAAATGGTAAACTCATGAGGATTTCCCATATTAACTGGACCAATAAGTTGATCCTTTGAATCCATCAGTTTGATAAATCCATTCACCAAATCATCGCAGTAACAAAAACTTCTTGTTTGCTTTCCTTCTCCATAAACAGTGATATCTTGGCCTTTTAAGGCCTGTACGATGAAATTTGAAACCACTCGTCCATCTTCTGGATGCATACGAGGTCCATAAGTATTAAAAATACGAACAATTTTTATTTTTAAATTATGTTGTCGATGATAATCCATAAATAAAGTTTCAGCAGCACGCTTTCCTTCATCGTAACAAGAACGTATTCCGATTGGATTAACATTCCCCCAATAAGATTCTTGTTGTGGGTGAACATGTGGATCACCATAAACTTCACTAGTCGAAGCTTGAAAAATTTTAGCTCTGGTTCTTTTAGCCAGACCTAGCATATTCATAGCACCTAAAACTGAAGTTTTCATGGTCTTTATTGGATTGTATTGATAATGAACAGGACTTGCCGGACAGGCTAAATTAAAAATTTCATCCACTTCAGCATAATAAGCTTCTGTGACATCGTGACGAACGAATTCAAAGCGATTATTACCGATTAAATGTCGAATATTATTTTTATTTCCTGTAAAAAGGTTATCTAAACAAATAACGTCATGACCCTTTTCGATGAGTTGATCACATAGATGTGAACCTAAAAAACCTGCACCACCCGTTACTAAAATACGTTTACTCATATTTGTTCCTTTAACACGCTGACTTAATATTTCTTTAATATTTTGCCATAAGGAGAATAAAAAAAGCAGTGTTATTTTGCTCCTATTTTGAGAAAAAATCTGTCACTTGAAGAAAAAATACTCACATTTAGTCAAAAGCATGATTTTTCACTCTAAAGAAATTGCGAATGTTTCAACCTTCTTTATATAAGAATAAAAAGATCGGAGGGTGTATGATTTTAAAAACGATGAAATTTTCTTTTTATTTTTTGTTCTTGATAGTGAGTTTAGCAAATGCAGAAACTTCTAAAAAGATTATTTTTGAAAATCAAAGGGATGAAAATTTTCAATTAGAAAACTGGCTAAAGGAAACTCTTTATAAAACAGAAGAAGTTCCTTCTACTTGTTATAGAGACATTTCAGTTGTTGAAAATGTCTGTCGAACGGTAACAAAATATCGCGATGTTTGTCGTACAATTCCAGGACAGAATGTCTGTCACACAGAGTATGATCAACAATGTCGTTATGAAACTCGCTATGAAAATGTTTGTCACAACTTACCGTCAAGACAAGATTGTCGAGTGGTGGTTCGGTACCGACAAGAATGTTCAGGGGGAGGACGAGGAGAAAGACAATGTCGGACTATACCTGGAGATGTGGTTTGCAGAAGAATGCCAAATGGTGAAAACAGATGTGAGAAAATTCCTCCAAGAGAAGTTTGTCAAGATGGGCCAAGTACACCAAGAGAATGTCGACAAGTTCCCTATGAAGAAAGAGAGTGTCGTACGATTCCAGGTGAAAGAGTTTGTCGAACGGAACCAAGACAAGAGCAAGTTTGTCATCAAGTTCCACGATCAGTTTGTCACTACGAACCAGCAAGAAATGTATGTGAAAGTATTCCTTACCAAGAAAATGTATGTGGTATGGAAACAGTAGTTAAAAAAGAAGCCTATGCATGTTTGAAAACCATCCAAGTTCCTTATGAGAAAGTCACTAAAACTCATCAAGCAGATATAGAATTTCTTTTTGGGCAAAATTCAAATTCGTCAAAATTTGAAATCAATACTGTGCTTACGACTTTAGGTGAAGTGAAGATAAGTTCAAAAAATCTTGGAAATCCAAAACACTTCTTATTTTTTGAAAATAAAATGAGTCAAAGTGATAGCGGTGAAATGAATCAAATTAAATCAAAGGTATATTTTAAAGTTTTAAGTATAGAAGAAGAGCTTACAGCTACAGCTGATGGGATTTTCGATGTAGAATTAACGGCTACAGATCTAAAATTTAAAGTTAATGGAAAATTCAATCCTAGTAGGACTTTATTAAAATTAAACATTAGAAAGAAAGATGAAACTAAGTTTAATGCAAACTTAAAGCATGGACAATATACAACACAAATCGTTGGAAATGAGACTGTCGTAAGAGTTGACTTGAAAGCGCAAGGAGCACCAAAACTTGGTGGAGTATTTAATCGAACTCATGATTTATCCATAGAATTAAGCTCAGATTATTCAGACTTAAGTCAAAATGAATCAAAATCAGACTCAATCTTTATAATTTCAAAGCAATTATCTGTAAAAATTGATTAATTTTAAAATACTAATATAATGACTAGAGATGTTTTTCTCTAGTCGTTATATTATGAAAAAAAAAATTTCTCTTATACTTTTCTTTGTTTGTAGTTTAACTTGTTTAGGATCATACCTATACATTTTTCAATTCCGCCATTTTGCTTCCTTTATTTCTCAAGAAAAAATTAAAGACTTGATCGTTCAGGAAAGATTAATTAACGAACACATTTTTAAAATGAAATTAGAGCTTTTGTTTAATGTAATTTATCCCTTGTTAAGCGATGAAGATAAAATTGATAGATTACTTTTCGCTGCTGAATTGAATATTAATGAAGGAAAAGTAAGCAAAGCGATAGAGAAGATCAATAAAGCAAATTCTCTTTATAAGAATAAAAAACTTTCTAATCGGTCACTTCAAAGGTTGATCAATGAAGCTTATCTAGTGGCTTTTCTAAGAGAAGGTGAAAATAGAAATTGTGCTTTAAAGAAGTCAAATAAGTCCTGTATATACCCAGTAAAGCCAGATGCAATATATAAAGATTTGTTTTTTTCCAAAAAAGCAAATAGTGTTCTTCTGGAATTAATTAAAAATTATCCAAATGAAAATTCGTATAAGTGGATTAGGTCATTATTGGATAATCTGACTATTAATCAAAGGCATAGTTACCTTACTATAAATTCTCATAGCAAATTATTGCCACTTGAAGATTTATCTACTGAAATGGGAGTAAGTAATTTTTCTAATGCAGGAGCGATATTAGTAGATGATTTTAATAATGATATGAGCGCCGATTTAATAATATCATCCGGACGTTCTAGTTTAAAGTATTATGAAAATAGAGGCGATTATTTTGTAGATAAATCTTATTCGAGTAATTCTTCTAAGAATCATGCAGGATTTTATGCTATCTCGATTGATTACGATAATGATAGATGTTTAGATGTTTTACTTCTTAGAGGTGCTTGGCTTTACGAAAATGGGAGAGGTGGTCATTCTTTATTAAGAGGTAATTGTAAAGGTGAGTTTGATGATGTAACAAAAAAACTAGAGTTAGCTATTTTTGAACCTAATCAGGTGGCAGTGAAAGCAGATTTCAATAATGATGGTTTTTTAGATCTATTTTTAGGGTGCGAAAGCGAAGTTTTTTTTAAGTGCAAACCTCATTTACTCATGAATTTACAGGGAGCGAAATTTAAGGAAATGATTCATACATCTGGCATTGGCACTGAAGGTTATATTAAGGGTGCAACAGTTATCGATATTAACAATGATAATCGAATGGATTTAATTATTTCTAATATGATGGGAACCCTTGAGTTTTATGTAAATGAAACTATAAATAATAATATTAAGTTTAGAAAAATTGATTCTGGAGTCCAGATAATTAAAACTTTTTCTGTAATGAGTTTTGATTTTAACAATGATGGACTGTTTGATGTTGCTGTTTCTAGATACGTCCATCCGTATGAACAGAATCTTAAGTTTTTAAAGACAAGACTGGATTTGATAAATCTTATCAACCCTACCAAAAAACTATATATAGAGACAGATGGCTTGTTCAATCGAAATTTTTTAAATAAAACAATAGCTAGTTTTTTTAAGCAAGATGGTGGCCGCGATTATGGAATTTCAATTCTTTTAAATAAGGGAAATGAGAAATTTGAAGAAATACCTCTAGAAATATCAAAACAATCTATTCCTATCATGGGGTCATCTTTTGGAGATGTAAATAATGATGGCTTTTTGGATTTGTACCTCGGGACTGGTTCTATGGAATTTTCTGCATTATTGCCAAATCGTTTTTTACTTAACGTAGAAGGCAAAGACTTAATTGATGTTACGGCGAATTTGGAGTTAGGGCACTTGCAAAAGGGACATGGAATTGTTTTTCATGATATTGACAATAATGGTGCTCAAGACATAATTATCAATTCAGGTGGAGCAATCGAATCAGATAAATTTTATAAACAAATTTTCATGAATAATAATCATCTTGGCAACTTTATTAAATTAATTTTTAAAGGGAGAAAGTCTAATCAATTTGGAATTGGTGTTCGAGTAAAAATTTTAACTAATGAAGATAATGAAATTCACAGAGAGGTAGGTGCACATTCAAGTTTTGGGTCCACTTCGAATGAGCTTTTTATTGGAATAGGTAAAAATAAAAAAATAAAAAAGTTGGAGATTACCTGGCCAACGTCAAAAAATAAATTAACATTTGAAAATGTTATAAGTAATAAAATTTATATGGTTGAAGAATTTAATTCAAATTTAGTTGGATTATAACATTTATAAATATAAAAAATACTTGTAAATAATGAGAGTGCAATTAGGGGGGAGTAGAGCACATTGAATTGTCTTAAAAGATGATCAATTAGCGCAATTGAAATACCAGCTAGAAATTGCCAAAATATAGGCCTAGGTGAAACTTTAGGATCTGAGAGCATGTGAAATATAAAAATTAAATAAGTTGGATTAAAGATTGGAAAAAAGAAAAATTCAAATGCTTCGGGTTCTAGGTTGGCTCTAATGATAGAACCTAAAAAGTAACCAATCACAAAGCCTAAAGTTAATGGAATTTTACCTACAAAAATATTAGTTAACAACCCCATGAAAATTACAATGAGCATTAGGTTTGGCGAAACAATAAATTGGATCGCATCTAGTACAATCAATTTAGGGAATAAAATAATACAGAATAAAATAGATATTCCTGCTGGATTAAAAATATGTTGATTGTTTTTATCTTTAAAAATTGATTTTGATATTACTGCGACAGAGCTAAGTATTAAATATCCATACCACTCTAGACTACTGGTGATTAGAAAGACTGCTGTACCCGAGATAATACTTGAAAAATAATTTAGTCTATTTTTTAAAACACTATTGAGAAAAAAAGTTGTCGCCAAGCTACCCAGAATTGAAAGTATCCACTGTTCTAACCCGAGCCTAACAAATCCTGCAACGAAATATCCTATAATTAAATAAGTAAAAAGCGACGAGATTTGTAAATAATAAGCAATTTTTAAATTATTTTTCATATATTATATTGTAATGGTTTATTTTTAAATTTTTTATGATTAAAGGAGCTTTTTCGCTTGGGAAATTTACTTCTATTGAATCAAAAATTTCTTTGCCAAGACCAAAGTGAACTAAGTTTTCATTCTGAGCTGCAAGTCCATTATTTAAAAAAATTTCTTTTCGATTTTTTTTGATTTTGGATTTTAACTTTAAAGTAACTATTGTGCCGTTAATACTAAAATTATTTTTCCGAAAAATTTTTAATCCAATCCAATTATCTTTCTCAGACTGGTTTAAGTAAATGGTAGGTGCTTCATTAAAGTTTGACACTGCCAAGTCAAGAAGACCATCCTGGTTTATATCTGTCACAGCGACGCCTCTTGAGTTTTTGAGAGAGGCTAGGTTTGAACTCTCTGCAATATTTTCATAAGTACCATTTGTGTTTTTAGTAAAAAAACAAGAAGGTTGATTATCTGCTAAGTGGGTACCATCTGTACTTGGATTGGAACTAGAATTAAATCTTAAAAAATGTGGTATGGTTAACCATGTTAGATATTTGAACCAAAATGGTTTGCTACCATAGTGAAAACCTCCATTTCCAACAAATAGTTCTAAATTGCCATCATTGTTGGCATCAATAAACTTTGCTCCCCAACTAAAGCCGCATGATTCAATAAATAACTTTTTAGCTAAGTTGGATATTTTTTTTTCCTCATTTGCCTTTAAGAGATAGTTAAATCCAGAATTGTAAGATATTTTGGTAATATTAGAAGAGTAGAGCTCAGTTTCATTTTTAAAATTTAAATCAGCAGTATCTCCTCCCATTTGGCCATGTGCATCTGATGGAGGCATGAATTTATAAAGTGATTTGTATTTGTTAATAGTGGAATCAAAATGAAACATTCTACTTTCTTTGTAATCATTTTGAATATAAATGTCAGGGTTAAGATATTTTTTATTCGGAATGAAATAACCAAAAATCGAAGACCAGGTATAGTCTCTATATATTCTTTTAAAAAAATTAGATGTAACTTCTTGGAAATTACTTTTATTGTTAATTAGTAATAAGTTTCTATCATCATTTTTAAATGACTTATAAATCGCTAAAGATAAAAGAAATATATCTTCGAAGCCATCGTGGTTAAAGTCAAAAAAATTAACTCCTACAAAAGATCCTTTTATTTTATCTAATCCCACTTTCGTGCTAATGTCCTCAAAGTGAAGATTCCCTTTATTTTCTAAAAGCATTACATGGGGTAATCCTACAATTAAAATATCCTGTCGACCATCATTGTTATAATCAAATGAAGCGACTTTGTTAGCATACTCTTCTTTTTTAAATGGTGTGTTCTTTTTATAAAAAATCTCACGTTTTATTAAATCGAATTTGCCCTTTTTGTTTTGAATGTAAACATATATTAAATAATCTGAAAAATTATCATTGAATAAAAAGTCTACTTTTCCATCATTGTTTAAGTCTGTTGCGGCAACACTTGCATTTATCTTAAAAGGAAAAGTTCCGACAGGTGATTGACTATTAATAACATGTTCGATTCCAATATCTTTTGTAACGTCTATAAAGTTTATCTTTTTGTTTGTAGCGTTTTTTAGAGGAGGTTGCCAGTAGGGATCACTTTGAACAGTGGGAATGATTCCATTGTAATAGCCCAAGGATAATAATGAAAGAACGAAGATGAGCGGGATGTAGTATGAAAATTTCATTTAATTTATGTATTGTTTACTAGCCATTTCTTTGTTATCTCAATTTCTTGGTTTTTTAATTTTGAATACTCAATTAACTGATCCTGATTAATTGATTTTATATTCATATATCTAGCTTCTGGGTGCGTAAAAATAAATCCACAAACGGAACTTGCCGGAGTCATGGCAAAGCTCTCGGTTAGTTTTATCTTCGTACGAGATTCAACTTGTAAAAGAACCCAGATTTTTTCTTTTTCCGTATGATCAGGACAAGCAGGATAGCCTGGTGCTGGCCTAATTCCATCGTATTTTTCAAGAATCAAATCTGAAATCTCAAAATTTTCCTCAATGCCAAATATTTGTCGACATTTTTTATGAACAAGTTCGGCCATGGCTTCCGCTACTCGATCGGCGAGTACTTTTATTAAAATGGAAGTGTAATCATCATTTTTTCCTTTAAAGCTCTCAGCATAATTTTCAATTTCACTTCCTGCGGTGACAGCAAAAAATCCTAAGTGATCTTGAATGTGAGAAGATTTTGTTGCAATAAAATCCGAAAGACATAAATAGGTATCTTTTTCATTTTTAATCTGATCACGTAAAAAATGAAAAGAAACATTTTTTTCATGAGCCATAACTTCAATAGAATTATCGATTGAATTAGCCTTGAAGATTCCTAATACAGCTTTTGGCTTGAAAATGTGTTTACAAGATTTTAAAATTTCTAAAGCTTCTGAATAAAGCTTTCTTGCTTCTTCGCCATAAGTTTTATTTTCAAAAATTTTTGGATAGGTTCCTTTTAGTTCATATGACCAAAAAAGAGGAGACCAATCAATATAAGAGATGATTTCATCTATGTTCAAATCTAAATCAAATATTCCCGTTTTGCTCGGTTGTTTAATTTTTGCTAAATCAAGTTGATGCTTTTTTTGATTAGCAACATTTATGCTGACGAAATCATGAACAATACCTTGTTCAAAACGCTCTTTAATTCTTTTATACTGCTCTTTGATTTCACTGTAGTAATTTTCTTTTAATTTAGGATTTAATAATTGGTTACAAACATCAACAACTAAAGAGGCATCACCAACTTGAATCACTGGCTCTTGGTAATGAGGGGCAATCTTAATAGCCGTATGAGCTTTAGAAGTTGTGGCCCCTCCAATTAAAAGTGGAATCGAAAAGTTCTCACGTTGCATTTCTTTGGCCACATGAACCATTTCATCTAAACTCGGAGTAATAAGTCCCGATAATCCAACAATATCCGCCTTAATTTCTTTTGCTTTTTCTAAAATGACTTGGCAGTTAACCATGACTCCAAGATCGATGATTTCATATCCATTACAGGCGAGTACAACACCCACAATGTTTTTCCCAATGTCATGTACATCACCTTTTACAGTCGCTAAAACAATTTTACCAAGGCTTGAGCTTTTAGATTTTTCTTTTTCCATAATAGGAGAAAGAATACTCACCGCTTTTTTCATGACTCGAGCGGATTTAACCACTTGAGGAAGAAACATTTTGCCTTCGCCAAATAAAGTTCCGACAACTTTCATCCCATCCATCAAAGGGCCTTCGATAATTTCTATGGGCCTTGAATATTTAGTTAAAGCTTCTTCCACATCGACATCGACAAACTGATCAATTCCATGAACTAAAGAATGTGAAATTCGTTCTTCAAGAGAATTTTTTCTCCATAAAAGTTTTTCAGATTCTGTTTTTTCTTTATTTTCTCCAGAGTCTTTAATTTGATTGGCCAAAAGAATCAAATCTTCTGTGGCCTGATCATGTTTATTGAAAATAACCGCTTCACACTTTTCTTTTAAGATTGGATCTAAATCATCATAGACTCCAAGCATTCCTGCATTAACAATTCCCATATCTAAACCAGCTTTAATAGCGTGGTATAAAAAAACCGTATGCAAGGCTTCTCTAACAGTATTATTTCCTCTGAATGAAAATGAAAGATTGGAAATCCCACCAGAGACTAGGGCATGAGGGCATTCTTTTTTTATAAACTTTACCGCTTCAATAAAATTTATAGCATAGTCATTATGTTCTTCAATACCTGTAGCGATCGTTAAGACATTCGGATCGAAAATGATATCGCAGGGATTGAAATCAAGTTTCGTTACGAGTAAATCATAAGCTCTTTTACATATACGCTTTTTATCTTCTAAAGTTGCTGCTTGTCCATTTTCATCAAAGGCCATGACAACAGCGGCGGCGCCATACTCTTGAATTATCTTCGCTTGATTTAAAAAAACTTCTTCGCCTTCTTTTAAAGAAATGGAATTGACGATCCCTTTTCCTTGAATGTGTTTTAATCCTGCTTCTAAGACACTCCATTTAGAAGAGTCGATCATTATGGGAACTTTTGAAATTTCAGGCTCAGAAGCAATTAAGTTTAAAAATCGAGTCATGGCTTCAACTGAATCGATCATCCCTTCATCAAAATTGATATCGAGGATGTTTGCCCCATTATCAACTTGCGATCTGGCGACTTCTAAAGCTTTTTCAAAATCATTATTTTTGATATGTTTGCAAAATAGAGGAGAGCCTGTCACATTGGTTCTTTCTCCAACCATGATGAAACTTTTAGATAAATCTGTGCCATCAATTTTAAGTGGAATCAAACCGGATAATTTTGTTGTTTGAATAGTTTGAGCAATTTTTCTTGGTGACTTGTTTTTATTTTTGTCCACCATGGCCTTGATGTGTTCAGGAGTCGTGCCGCAACAACCACCTAAGAGATTGATAAAACCTGAATCGACCAGTTCGCTTACATATTTTGCTGTCATCACAGGCGTTTCATCGTAGCCTGATGGAGAAAGGGGGTTTGGTAAGCCTGCATTAGGATAACAAGAAATAAAGTTATCAGAAATCATGGAAAGCTCTTCTAGATAAGGACGCATTTCCTTGGCACCTAAGGCACAGTTAATTCCAACAGAGAGTGGTTTAAAGTGTTCAATCGAATGATAAAAAGCCTCAACCGTTTGACCAGATAATGTTCTTCCAGATAAATCGGTGATCGTCACTGAAATCATAACTGGAATTTTTTCATTGATTTCATTTTCAAGTTTTCTAATAGCTTTTAAACAAGCTTTTAAATTTAAAGTATCAAAAATCGTTTCAGGAAGTAATAAGTCCGCACCAGCTTCTATCAGAGCTTTTGATTGCTCATAATAGTTTTCAGTCAATTCATCAAAACTCATCGCTCGATATTCAGGTCTATTGACATCAGGAGACAAACTTAAAGTTCTGTTTGTAGGCCCGATAGCTCCCGCCACAAAGACATCTGCAGTTGGATTTTCTGCTAAATATTTTTTTACTGCATTTTTAGCCACTTTAACAGCTTCTGAATTTATTTCATTTATCAAGTGAGACATGCCATATTCTGAAAGACCTAAGCGAGTGGCATTAAAAGTATTTGTCTCAATAATATTGGCACCAGCTTTTAGGTACTGGTAGTGTATTTCTTCGATAACTTCTGGTTTTGTTAGAACTAAAAGATCATTATTACCTTTTAGGTCTTTCGGATGATCAATAAAGCGTTTACCGCGATAGTCTTCCTCTTTGAGTTTATATTTTTGAACCATGGTTCCCATGGCCCCATCAATAAACAATATTTTTTCTTGTAAAATTTTCTCGAGTTGAACGAGTTTTGAATTTTTTTTCATTTTTGAAATTTCTTAACAATATCGACTACGGTTTGCGTGTCATTTAAAATATAAAAATGCACAGAAGGAACTCCTTTGTTTAAAAGATCTTCCACTTGCATTTCGGCCCATTTCTTTCCAATTTCTAAAACATGTTTTGGGTTTTTCGTCACTTCGTCTACTAAGGCATCTGGATAATCGATATAAAAGTTTTTTGGAATCGAGGTGAGTTGACCTAAGTTTTTTAAAACTTTTATTCCAGGTATGATGGGTACAGTGATTCCAGCTTCACGACAAAGTTTCACAAAATTAAAATATTTTTGATTATCAAAAAACATTTGCGTCACTATGTAGTCAGCGCCTTTGTCGACCTTGTTTTTTAAGTGTTGTACATCTAATTTTAAATTTGCCGCTTCAAAATGTTTTTCAGGATAGCCTGCAACACCGACACAAAAATTAAATTTCGAGCAATCCTGGGAATTATCTAGAAATTGTCCATTATTGGTTTGTTGAATTTGTTCAACAAGTTCTGATGCATAACTATTGATATGACGATCTTTCTGAATTTCTTTTTTATAATTTGGACTATCGCCTCTAAGAGCAAGAATGTTTTCAATTCCTAAAAAATTTAATTCAATGAGCGCATCCTCGGTTTCTTCTTTGGTAAACCCTAAACTCAAAAGATGTACAACTGTATCAATTCTAAATCTGTTTTGAATGATGCCACATATTCCAATTGTCCCAGGTCTTTTTTTGTAAATTTTTCTTTCAACAGTTCCATCTGATTTTTCATTGTAATAAGCCGCAGAAGCATGAGCCGTTACATCAATCCAAGGGGGATTAAGTGGGGCGAGTGCGTTGACGATGTCAATAATGTCTTGCACCGATCTTCCTCTTGGTGGAGGAACAATTTCATAGCTAAATAAGGGGTTTTTGGCATTTTTTAAATGTTCTGTGACTTTCATAGTGCCAATTATAACAATTCTTCCTAAAATGGTATAGAGAAAATGTGAGAAGAAGTTGATGCGTTTATTATTCATTGTAATGACTTTTTTAGGTTCAATGACTGCGTTAGCAAGTCGTATTGAATTACAGCTTCAAAATGAAGAGAGAAAAATCTATCAAGATTTTTCTAGTGCTTGTGAATTGATTAAAGATTTTTCAAGCAAAATTAAAGATCAAGAGATTGATCAATTAAGCCATCAAGATATTTACAAAATTCTACGAAAGATTTTTACCATAAAGCAATTAGTCATAAGCTCAACTGGAACACGTTTCAGCTCATGTAACAAATCTATTGATGTAGTTCTTGATGAAATTGATCAATTTGAAAATAAGTTAATCTTAAGTAAAAACGGCGAAAAACAAAAAAATAATGTTTTGTTCAATGAATCTCTAGAAAGAAAATCATTTCTAGATCTTAAAAGTCTTTCATCATCTAAATATCCTATAGGGAAATTGGAAAACATAGAAAGCGGGGATGTTGTGCTGATGGCCAAGATCAACACAGATAAATATTTAAAAGAATCTACTATTTTCCAAAAAAGAATATTTACCAGGCTTGGAGTGATTAAATTTGTTAATGGCAAAGCTATGATTGTAAGCTTAAACACCAATCAAAAAATTGAAACTCGACCCTTCAATGAATTTATTTTAAGTCATTTATATTCTTTCTGGGTCTTAAGCCTTAAAGATAAAAAATTAAATGAATTGATTGTGTTAAATCTAGATCAATCTGACTTGAAATTTAATCAAAAAAGTCCTTATCCCGATATGGATTGGTATAAAGAATTAGTCAAAAAAGCAGAGCCTGTTTTGTTTAACGCCATAAAAAGAAGAGGGCAAGATTGCACACCAAAAATAGTTGATTGCCAGTGGAATTTTCCATTTGAACTCATCTATTCAGGTTACTTTGATTTAAAAAGCACTTGGACTTATTGGCCTGCTCTAAATCTAATGAAAGAAAAAATTAATGGACCCGCTGAGCAATAATGAGTTGAGTTCGTCCCATACTCTTACCATTTTTAGTCTTAACTTGAGAGTAATGATCATCAAGTGAAAACGCTAAATTTTGTGGCAAGATTCTTCGAAGAATAGATCTTTTAGAAATTTGATGAGAGCAAAGAAGTTTTTGACCCATGATTAAAAATCCAGACAACTTAACTAATTCCGCTAGCTCTCTTTGAGTAAATTCACAAACGTGATTTCCAATATTATTGGCCAAAGCTTCATTTCTTTCTTTTTGATCTTTAACTTCATTCCAATTTGGTTCATAACAATTTACGAAATCACCGTTAGGAGTCGTTAAAACAAGAATCCCACCAGTTTTTAAATTATTTCGAAGATTAGTTAAAGTTTTCATTGGGTCAGACATATGCTCAATGGCCTCGCCAAAATAAATGGCATCATAAGGAGTACTAGAGACAAATGTCGAGCAATCACCTTTGGTAAATTGTACATTGTTGGTAGATTTCTTAAGTTTTATATAATCAAAAAACTTCTCTTCGTTATCAACAAAATCTACTGAATATCCCGCTTCAGATAAAAGAAGACCCACATTTCCTGTACCACAGGCAAAATCGGCAACTCGAATTTTATCACTTGCCGGCGGCAAAAATTTTTTCATGGCCTCAAATGAATCCAAATATCTTTTGGTCACTAAAAAAGATTGATTAGATCCTTTGGATGTAGATAAAAATCCTTTCTCATCTTCACCATGCAATATATTTAAAAAAGGGTCGTTCGCAACAGCATCTTTATTTGGCAATTTCATTTATTATCCTATCTTTAAGTTTTAAAATTTTAGAAATGATTTAATCTTCAGTCAAAGATAATTGTTTAAAAAGGACCAATAATTACTTAAAATACACTTAAATGACGCAAAAAATTTTAACCACTTCGACTTTTTTAAGTTTATTCTTTCTTTCCATTGGTCTTTTGACTTCAACCAGTCTGACTTCAATGCACCATGTTTTTATTGTCATCCCTTTAATTTATCTTTTAATTCATTTCAAAAAATTCCCCATGACACTTTCAAAAAGCCAATGGTCTCTACTAGCTTTAAGTCTTGTGATGATTCTCTCAGTAATCTTTAATCAAGATATCGCAGTTACCGGATACAAAGCCATTTTGAAAGTGAAGTACTACATCATTGGCGCACTTGCTTCATTAGCCTTTGCGCATTTTTTAAAAGACATAACGAATAAATCCCTTTCAATTTTAATGTATGCCCTTTTTATTTCTTCAACTCTCGCCACCATCTCAGGTATCATTGCTCAATACAGTGGTTTTAATCCATTAAAGTGGGGACCAGCTTGCCATGAAACCAGAAATTGCGGCGTCTTTGGCATGTACATGAATTATGCCCACAACATAGTTTTACTAGACATCATTTTAGCCGGCCTTGTTTTTTTTCGACATAAAATTTCTCACTTGGTGAATCCAAAATTCACCATTGCCGTTTGGATAATCAACATGCTTGGCCTATTTTTAAGCTACACCAGAGGTGCATGGATCGGTTTTCTCATTGGTTTTCCTTTTTATTTTTATAAAAAATACAAAAAAGCATTCGCCTTAAGTTTTGTTGGAATAGTCGCTTTTTTCATCCTTGCATTCACATTTTCACCATCTGTTCGCGATACTTTTTTAAATCGACAAGGTTCAAACGAAGAGCGCATTGGCTCCTTCAAGGCTTCAGTGATGGCCGCTTACGAGCGCCCATTTTTTGGATATGGTTTGTTAAATTATGAACCTCACTCAAGCGAAATTAAAAAGCGTTACAACATCAACAATTCTTATTTTAAAGGACATTCTCACAATAATTTTCTTCAAATTCTCGCCGATACCGGAATTTTAGGTTTAATTTCTTTTTTAGCATGGATCTTTTTTTGGATTAAAGAAGTTTATTCTCGCGACGACCTTATTTCTAAAATCACTTTTCCATTCATTCTCTGCTTTCTAGGCGCAGGCCTCACCCAATCAACGTTTATCTTGGCCAACAATACTTTCTTTATCATGGCCGTCTATGCTATCTCTCAAATCAATTTCCAAAAATTGAAAACCTAAAATCAATTTCTAACCCCCCTCGAAATTTTTTATGTCTACTAACTGGGAACTTATATTTCTTGGCATGTCCGCCTCAATTGCAAATATTTTTACAAAAGGGGACACCATGAGAAAAAAACAGCAAATAAAATTATTCAATCCCAAAAATGCTGGCCGAAAAGCCATTCATGATATCGGTATCCGCCATATCGAAAGGCCTCGCTTTTATAAAAGTAAGCCTCTTCATCTCACCATAAAACTAATTAGGGCAGACATTCAAAAAAAACAAATCTTAAAAATTCTACGATACGCTATTTATAGAGCTAGGCTTGCTGGACTTAAAATCGTTCACTACTCTTTAGAGCACAACCATATTCATTTATACGCCGAATGTGAATGCTTAGAAATCTTATCTGTCAGTATGAAGGCATTTGGCGTTTGTTTCGTTAAAAGAATGAATAAGTTTTTAGGCGTTTCTGGAAGCGCCTACAAACATCGCTATCATTTACGAATTTTAAACTCGGCCACCGAAGTAAAAAATGTCATCAATTACATATTAAAAAATGGCATAAAACATCGTCGTACTCGAAATGTCTTCGATCCTTATAATTCAGCACTGGTTATCCATGATCCAAAAATTTTAGGACTAAAATCAATTTCGGCATACATT
>Ga0172367_10000532_pt1 | contig 58637 bp, 45 predicted proteins | sample Lak10m_FD_114542 | JGI IMG/M metagenome (GOLD analysis project Ga0172367, IMG submission 114542) | Freshwater microbial communities from Kabuno Bay, South-Kivu, Congo - kab_022012_10m | ecosystem: Environmental > Aquatic > Freshwater > Lake | place: Democratic Republic of the Congo: South-Kivu... | reverse complement strand
GAGGACGAAACATTGCCACCGCGCCTATTGACTCGCGGGGGGGCGGTTTGTATTTTGCGCGCCGCTTTGGGTTCCAAAGTAGCTCAATGGTAGAGCATCCGGCTGTTAACCGGACGGTTGTTGGTTCGAGTCCAACCTTTGGAGCCAATTTTTCTCTCCCCCTTGAGGGGATGGCTTCGCCCTCTTCTTCACCCGGCAGATAATTCAAGCCAGCCTTCTCCCTGCACCGGCTGAGTTTTGAGTTTGTAGCGACGTCGTGGTCGCAATCATCGACGCGGAAGCCTCCGGCACCACTGCGGCCATTTAGTTCTCAAACTTGATTCGCGAGCCCGCCATTTTGTCAGCGGCACACATCGTCGGAACAACTTGGCAAACTTTTCGACTTCACTTCCAGACCGGGATCGGTATTGTCATGGCGTTAATTAAATAAATACGTAGCCATGAAGATCCCCACCTCGTTAGTTATCGCCCTATTCGCCTTCTTGTGGAGTGCGAGCCAGGTTGCGGCCCTGCCTGGCCGTGCTGAGGTCAAAAAAGTGACCGGCAAGGCCACCGTCGCCAAAGGAGGGGGAGCCGCCATCACCCTCGCGGAAGGCATGGTGCTGGGCACCGGCGACACCATTGCCACCGGGGCCAATTCCACCGTCGATCTGAACCTCGGCCTGAACGGCGACGTGCTGCGCGTGGAGCCGGATTCGACTCTGCTGCTCGATCAGTTGGAAGTGGTCAGCGCCGGCAATGCCGTCGTCAACACCAAGCTCAACGTCACCAAGGGCGACGTCACGGCCAACGTCATCAACAAACTCTCCAAGGCCTCCAAGTATGAAGTCCGCACGCCGGGCGGCGTCGCGGGTATCCGTGGCACGATTTACCGCGCCTCCGTGGGCAGCGGCATGAGCGTCATCCACGGCGCGGTGAGCTGGACCCCAAGTGGCGGTGCTTCGGTCAATATTTATACGGGTATGGGCGCTCTTCCTGGACAGGCAGGTGCCGTCGCCCTCGCACTGGCTTTTTCCTCTACGATCGCCACTTCAGTTTCAGCATCTACGACCGCCACCATTCCGACACAGGCCGCCAATACTCTGAATACCATCGCTCAATCCATTGCCACTTCGGCAGCACTCGCGGTCAAGCAGGCCGGCGGCACGGATGCTCAAGCCGCTGCCGCCGCCGCCAGCGCCGCCCAGCAGGCGGTCAAGCAGGTCGTAGCGGCGATCATGGTTGTGTTCCCCAACGACGCGACCGCTCAAAGCATGGCGGCGGCCGCAAACCAAACCATCCTTGCCTCCGCCGCCGTGGGCACGGCGACGGGCATCGCCGCCGGCGGCGGCACTGCTGCCGATGCGCTCAAAGCGGCCAAAACCGCTCTGGCCGCCGTTACCCGACAGGATGACCCCGCCACCTCGCAAAACGAAGCCGCAATCCTGGCGGTCGCTACCGCGGCCGCGAACACCACCGCTGCGGCTGTCCGCAGTGGCGGAGATCCCTTGGCGGCGATTACTTCAACCGTAACGACTTCTGCTGCTACTACCACCCAGACCGTGACCACGAGCGCGGGCACGGGCGGCGGCGCAAACACTCCAACCATAGTTGCGAACCCGCTCAACGTTTCCACCTCCAACTAAACGCGCTTTTCCCAGCAAGCCCCGCCTCATCGGCGGGGCTTTTTTTTGTCCGCACGGCATGAAGGCTACGATTGCCATCCTCAGTGATCCGCACCACGCGGGAGCCGCCGAGCGGCAACGGGTCGGCTACGAACTGGCCTGTGCGCCCAACTGGGCCGTGCGCCAACTTGTGCGTGCCTATCGCGGCTACGTCTGGCTGCGCGATCCGCTGGGCAACGGGCCGTTCCTGGATGCCTTTCTCCAGCGCGCGCCCGCCGCTGACTTCGTCATCGCCAACGGTGATTTCAGCGCCGATTCCGCCTTCGTGGGGGTGAGCGATGAGGCGGCCTTTGCCAGCGCGCAGGAATGTCTGGGCAAGCTACGCACGAAGTTCGGCCACCGCCTGCACGCCACCATCGGCGACCACGAGTTGGGCAAGCAAAGCCTGGTGGGCGGGCACGGCGGGCTTCGGCTTGCCAGCTGGCCGCGCGCAACGGCCGGGCTGGGGCTGCGACCGTTTTGGCGGTTCGAGTGGGAGCGCTATGTTTTCCTCGGCGTGACGTCCACATTGATCGCGTTGCCTGTTTTCGAGCGAGAAATGCTCGCCGCCGAACGCTCCGAGTGGGAGGAGTTGCGCGCCGCGCATCTGGCGGAAATCCGCACCGCGTTCGCCAGCCTCCGCCCAGAGCAGCGCGTGTTGCTCTTCTGCCACGACCCGACGGCGCTGCCGTTCCTCGCGCGCCTCCGCGAAGTCGCCGACCGGCTCCCGCAGGTGGAAGCCACGGTCATCGGCCACCTGCATTCCGAACTCATCCTCCGCACGAGCCGCGTGCTGTCCGGGATGCCGACACTCGGCTTCCTCGGCGTGAGCGTGCGTCGCATGAGCAAGGCGCTGAGCGAAGGCCGGCTGTGGCGTCCGTTCAACGTGCGGCTCTGTCCCTCGCTCACGGGCATCCAGCTGTTGAAGGACGGCGGCTGGCTCACGGCGGAGCTGGATGCTGATGCGCGGCACCCGGCGAGATTCCGCTTCCACCCGCTGCCGTGGCGGGAAGTTTCATCCCCGATCGGCTGAGTAATCTTTGCGCGAAACTTTCTCGGTTGGCGCGTTGCAATCGTCCGGTCACTTCCTATGCTGACGACGTTAGGCAACTCCGTGTCGCCCGCCGGCCAAATCCTGAAGCGCCGCGCCACCCGCTCCGTCAGAGAGCGCGTGCCCGCAATCCTTCTCGTGCTGCTCGCCGTCTGGCTCGTGCGGCCGGCCTGCGCTGACGAGTTGTCTGACGCGCGGAAGCTGCTCCAAACCGGCAAGTATTCCGAGGCCATCGCCGCCGCCGAGAAGGGCGCGAAGGAGGAGGAAAGCAGCGAGGATTGGCGCCTCCTGCTCGTGCAGGCGCACATGGCGGTAGGCCAGTTTCAACAGGCGCACACGGCGTTGACCAACGCGCTGTCCCGCTACCCGCACTCCTCCAGTATCCGGCTCCGGCTTGTGGGCCGCGAAGTGAAGCTCTTCAACGGCCTGCCCGATGAAGCGAAGGACTTGCTCGATGAAATCAATCGCCTCGCCGGTTCCCGCACGTGGGCCTACCGCGACCCGGCGAACGTGACGGCGCTTGGCCGCGCCGCGCTGCTGCTCGGTGCCGACCCGAAGATGGTGCTCGACCGGTTGTTCGAGCCGGTGAAGAAGGCCGCGCCGGACTTGCGCGATATTTACCTCGCCACCGGTCAGCTCGCTTTGGACAAGGGCGACTTCGCGCTCGCGGCGAAGATTTTTCAGGAGGCGCTCAAGCGGTTCAAAGAGGACGCGGACATGCAGTTCGGCCTCGCGCGGTCGCTGATGAGCGGGTCGCGGCCGCAGGCGCTCCGCGCACTCGAACGCGCGATGGAATTCAACGAGAAGCACGTGCCGTCACGCCTGCTGCTGGTGGACCATCTCGTGGACGCCGAGGAATACGAGGAGGCCGAGAAGCTGCTCAAGGAAGTCCTCGAAGTGAACGTGAACCAGCCCGAGGCGTGGGCTTACCGTGCGGTGATGGCGCACTTGCGGAACGACCCGGCGAAGGAAAAGCAGTTCCGCGCCGACGCGCTCCGCCATTACACGAACAACCCGGCGGTGGACCAACTCATCGGGCGCAAGCTGTCGCAGAAGTATCGCTTCACCGAAGGCGCGGCGTATCAGCGGCTCGCGCTGAAGTTCGACCGCAACCATCTCCCGGCGAAGTTCCAGCTCGCGCAGGATTTGCTGCGGCTCGGTGAGGAGGAGGAAGGTTGGAAACTCGTCGCCGACGTGAGCGAGGCCGACGGCTACGACGTGAACGCGTTCAATCTCGTCACGCTCAAGGATACGACCGACAAGTTCGTGGCGCTCACCAACGCGCACTTCGTTCTCCGCATGGACGCGCGCGAGGCGAAGATTTACGGGCCGCGCGTGCTGGCGTTGCTTCAGCGCGCGCACGACACGTTGACCAAGAAATACGGGCTCGCGCTGGAGAAGCGGACCATCGTGGAGATTTACCCGGAGCAGAAGGACTTCGGCGTCCGCACCTTCGGGATGCCGGACAACCCGGGCTTCCTTGGCGTGTGCTTTGGCTGCCTCATCACGGCGAACAGCCCCGCGAGCTCACGCGGCCACGCCTCGAACTGGGAGGCGACGCTGTGGCATGAGTTTTGTCACGTCATCACACTCACGCTCACGCGGAACAAGATGCCGCGCTGGTTGAGCGAGGGCATCTCAGTCTATGAGGAGCGGCAGGCCAGCGCGTCGTGGGGCCAGGTGATGAACCCGCGCTACCGCGAGATGATTCTCGGCGACGAACTGACGCCGGTGGGCGACCTGAGCAGTGCGTTCCTCACGGCGAAGAGCGACCTGCACCTGCAATTCGCCTACTACGAGTCGTCGCTGGTGGTGCAGTTCCTCGTGGAGAAGTTCGGCGTGGAGAAGCTGCGGAAGATTCTCGCCGACCTCGCGACGGGGAAGCCCATCAACCAGGCCATCGTCGCGCACACCGCGCCGCTGGAGAAACTGGAGAAGGACTTCGCAGCCTACGCGAAGGGCTTGGCGGAGAAGCTCGCGCCGGGACTGGACTTCGAGAAGCCGAAGGGGATGGCGGGCTTGCCCGGAATGACTTCGCTTGGAGCGCGTCCCTCGGATGGCACGGTGGTCATCCCGCCGGCCGCGCCGACCGCGCCCGACGGCAAGCCGCTCGTGGACCCGCTGAAGTTGCACCCGAAGAATTTCTACGTGCTCACACAAGCCGCGAAGAAACTCATCGCCGAGAAGAAGTTCGCCGAGGCGAAGGCACCGTTGCAAAAGCTGCTGGAGAATTACCCCGCGCACACCGGCGCGGACAATGCGCTGTGGCTGCTCGCGAACGTGCATCGCGAGCTGAAGGAGACTTCGCAGGAGCGGCTGGTGCTGACGAAGCTCGCCGCGCTTGATGCCGACGCGGTGGACGCTTACCTGCGCCTGATGGAACTGGCCGCCGCGACGAAGGACTGGCCGGTTGTGGCCGAGAACGCCCGCCGCTACCTCGCCGTGAACCCGCTGGTGCCACAGCCGCACCGTTGGCTCGCTCGCGCGAGCGAGGAGCTGAAGCAGCCGACCGAAGCCATCGCCGCCTACCAGACCGTGCTGCTCCTCGACCCCGCCGATCCGGCCGAAGTCCACTTCCGCCTCGCCAAACTCTTTCACCCCACCGACGCGAAATCCGCCAAGCAGCACGTCCTCATGGCCCTCGAAGAAGCCCCGCGCTTCCGCGAAGCGCACGAGCTGCTGCTTAAACTTTCGCCGCCCCCTACAAAACGGGAGGGCCTATGAACCAGCCGAACAGAACCCAAAGATTTGAGGCGGACAAAGATTTCTATTCCCCATCTTTGTCCGCCCCTAATCTTTGGGTCTTCTCCTTCCTCCCATGAACTCCCGCGCAAAGTTCCTCGCCCTTCTCACGCTCGCGTTGGTGAGCGCCGCCGTGTTCGCACAGTTCCGCGGTCGCTTTCGGGGCGAAGGCAATTTCTCCGGCAGCGGCTACCCGAAGACCGCCCGCGAGGCCGAGCAGCATTCCAACGAGACGCCGATGTGGACCAACGCCCCGGCGTTCAAGAAAGACACGTTCACCTTCTGCCGCATCCGCTACAGCAGTTGGAGCGGCGGGCGCAGTCGCGGCGGTTGGAGCACCGATTTCCCCGACGCCGACTTAAACCTCTCCTATCGCCTCCAGCAGATGACCTCGCTGAAGGTGGACCCGCTCGGGCGCCTGCTGGAAATCGAGGACCCCGACCTCTTCAACTACCCGTGGACCTATATGGTCGAAGTCGGTGCGTTGCGCTTCAAGGACGAGGAAGTCGCCATCCTGCGCAAGTATCTCCTCAACGGTGGCTTCCTCATGGTGGACGACTTCTGGGGTGAGCGGGAACTGGAGAACCTCTTGAGCGAGATGAAGCGCGTCTTCCCCGAGCGCGATGCCATTGAGTTGGAGATGGACCACCCGATTTTCCACACCGTCTTCGACATCCAACGGAAGAAAAACGAGATGCAATGCCCCAACATCGGGCTGGGCACCGAGAGCCAGCACCACGGGGTGACGTGGGAACGCGAGGACGCGCGCGATGTCCACTTCAAGGCCATCTTCGACGACAAGGGCCGCATCATGGTTTTCATCGCCCACAACACCGACAACGGCGACGGCTGGGAGCGCGAAGGCGAAAATGAGTACTACTTCAAGGAGTTCTCCGAGAAGCGCGCCTACCCGCTTGGCATCAACGTGATTTTCTACGCGATGACACACTGAACAAGGCTCGCCAGCGCGGTCTTTCCCTGCTGAATTCAAATCATGCCAACGCTCGACCTCTCCGTGAATCAGGTGGTGACACTCTTCCGCCAGTTGCCGCCCGAGACGCGCCACGACGCGCTCGTGGCGCTCGCGCGTGACTCGGCCGCTGACCGCGACGCCGCCCGGGCCAAAGCCGGGGCGCGGCTCCGCGCGACCGCCGCCGCGCGGGGCTTGGACTGGGATCGCCTCTCCGAGGCCGAGCGCGAGCGGTTGGTGGATGACTGGCTGCACGAAAGGTAACTCGTGGCAACTCTTTCGGTCATCTTCGACACGAACGTGCTCTTCTCCGCCATCGGCTGGCAGGGCACGCCGTGGCGGTGCGTGCAACTGGCGCGGGCGGGTCGAATCAATGCGTTCACGTGCGACGCGCTGATGGATGAGTTGAAGGATAAGCTTCCGGCCAAATTGGACTTCACGCCCGCCGATGTGCTGGCCGTCACTGAAGATTTACTGACCTTCCTGCACTTGCTGCCGAACCCCGCCGCTTTGCCCGGCGTTTGCCGCGACGCGGACGACGACTGGGTGCTCGCGCTCGCGCAATCCGTGCCGGCTGACCGCATCGTTTCCGGCGACCGCGACCTGCTCGTGCTTGGGCAGTTCGGCGGCATCTCGATTCTTTCACCCCGCGAATTCATCACGCAGTTCGAACACCTCCCGGCGGCCTAGCCGGACAACGCACCCTCAACGTGGAAAACGAACCAACTCCTCCGCCCGTCCCGACTGAACCCACCGAAGCCGCTGCCGTCGCGGTGGTAACCGCCGCCCCGCCGCCGCTGCCGGAGCCGACCGAGCAGCAAGTCGTCGAACAACTCCTCGCCGCGCGAGGGAAAATCTATTCCGAGCTCGGTAAGGTCATCGTCGGCCAGCGCGACGTGATTGAGCAAATCCTCCTTGCGCTCCTCTCCGGCGGACACTGCCTCATCACCGGCGCGCCCGGCCTCGCGAAGACCTTGCTCGTGAAGTCCATCGCGCAGGTGTTCCACCTCAAGTTCGCGCGCGTGCAGTTCACGCCCGACCTCATGCCCGCCGACATCACCGGCACGGAAATCCTCCAGTCCGACGCCGACGGCCGGCAGATGCGCTTCGTGAAGGGCCCCATCTTCGCGAACATGGTGCTCGCCGACGAAATCAACCGCACGCCGCCCAAGACGCAGGCTGCGCTGCTCGAAGCGATGCAGGAGCACCAAGTCACTGCCGCCGGCTACCGCCACGCGCTGCCTGAGCCGTTCTTCGTGCTTGCCACGCAAAACCCCATCGAGATGGAAGGCACGTATCCGCTCCCCGAGGCGCAGCTCGACCGCTTCATGTTCAACGTGGTGATTGATTATCTGCCGGAGAGCGACGAGGTCGCGGTCATCCAGCAAACCACGGCGAACGTGAAGCCCGTCATCGAGCAACTCTTCTACGGCGCGGACGTGCTGCGCTTCCACGAAGTCGTGCGCAAGGTGCCCATCGCCGAGGAAGTCGTGCGCTACGCCGTCCGCCTTGCCGCCGCGTCGCGCCCGAAGCAGAGGAGCTCACCCGACTTCGTGAACGATTGGGTGAGCTGGGGTGCCGGCACGCGCGCGGGGCAATTCCTCGTGCTTGGCGCGAAGGCCCGCGCGCTCCTCGCCGGCCGCGCCCACGTCACGCGCGAGGACATCGAAGCCCTCGCCGCGCCCGTCCTGCGCCACCGCATCCTCATCAACTACCGCGCCGAAGCCGACGGCGTGACGGTGGACAAGGTCATCACGAAACTCATCGAGCACGTGCGCGCGAACGGCTCGTGACGGACTTTCACCTTGCTGCGACTTCGCCTCGACCTAAATTGCTAGCACCATGACACCGCCCACTGACCTGCTTGAAGCCCCGCCCGCCGCGCCCGCGACGAAACGGCGCTTGAGCTACGAGGAATTCCTGCAATGGGACGGCGAGAACCAGCACGTGGAGTGGGTGGATGGGGAGGTTGTTTTTATGAGTCCAGTTTCCAAGATTCACTCCGATGTCGGGCTCTTCCTCGCCGCCGGCATTCGCGAGTTCGCCATGCACCACCGGCTGGGGCAGGTTTTCCAAGACCCCTTCCAAATGAAGACCGGCCCCGACCTGCCCGGGCGCGCGCCGGACATCCAATTCATCGCCCAGAAGAATCTCCCGCGCGTGAAGCGCCTCTACACGGACGGCCCGGCCGACCTCGTGGTGGAAGTCATCAGTCCCGGCAGCCGGGGCACTGACCGGGGCGACAAGTTTTACGAGTATGAGGCCGGCGGCGTGCGCGAATACTGGCTGATTGACCCCGACCGCCGGCAGGCCGAGTTCTATCTGCTCGGCGACGACAACCTCTACCACCTCACTTCGCCCAACCCCGACGGCACCTACCACGCGCGCGAGATTCCCGGCCTGTGGATTCGCGTGGACTGGCTCTGGCAATCCCCGCTGCCGCCCGTGCTGGGAATTCTGCGGGAGTGGAAGTTGATTTGAACCGCGTGTGATTTCCCCCGCCGACCAAGCCAGCCGCGCGCAGGGCGAGTTGATTGACCCGCAGGCGCTCATGGCCATCCGCAGCTTGGAGATGCGGGCGCGCGTCGTGGTCGAGGGGTTTTGGACCGGCATCCATCGCAGCCCGTATCATGGCTTCAGCGTCGAGTTCACCGAGTATCGCCAATACACGCCCGGCGACGACCCGCGTTACCTCGACTGGAAACTCTTCGCCCGGAGCGACCGCTACTTCATCAAGAAGTTCGAGGACGAGACCAACCTCCGCTGCCACGTCCTCGCCGACAATAGCCGCTCAATGACCTTCGGCTCGCGCGGCATCACGAAGGCCGCCTACGCGAACACCCTTGCCGCCACGCTCGCCTTCTTCCTCCACCAGCAGGGCGACGCCATCGGCCTGCTGACTTTCGACGACCAAATCCGCGAATACCTCCCCGCGCGCCACCGCCCCGGCCACCTTCGCCACCTCATGCTCGCGCTGGAGAAACCGCCCGGCGGTGCCGCCACCGACCTCGCCGCCCCGCTCAAGCGCATCGTGGAAATCGTCCGCAAACGCGGCCTCATGGTGCTGCTCACCGACCTGCTCGCGCCCATCGAGACACTGGAGAAAAACCTCGCCACGCTCACCGCCAGCGGCCACGAAGTCGTCGTCTTCCAGATTCTCGACCCGGCGGAGCTCGCCTTTGATTTCACCAAGGCCGCGCTCTTCCGCGACCTCGAATCCGGCCGCCAGCTCTACATTGACCCCGACGCCGTCCGCGCCGAATACCAGCGCCGCTTCGATGCCCACTGCGCCGCCGTAGAGGTCATCTGCGCCAAGCTCGGCATCGCTCTTCGCCGCCTCACCACCGACCAACCGCTGGAACTCGCGCTCTTCGACTTCCTCCGGGAGCGGATGAACAAGGGCAAGCTCGTGAAACGCAACGCCGCATGAGTTTCCTCACGCCCCTCTTCCTCATCGGCGCGCTCGCGGTTGCGCTGCCGGTCATCTTCCATCTCATCCGGCAGACCTCGAAGGAGCAGACCGAGTTCAGCTCGCTGATGTTCCTGCTGCCGGTGCCGCCGCGTGTGACCAAGCGCAGTCGGCTGGAGCACATCCTTCTCCTCCTGCTGCGCGCCGCCGTGCTTTGCCTGCTCGCACTTGCGTTCGCGCGGCCATTCCTCCCCAAGGCGGACACCACCGACCTGCCCACGGGCCCGGGCAAGCGCATCGTCGTCCTCGTGGACACCAGCGCCAGCATGAGGCGCGATGGCCTGTGGGCCGACGCCCGCGCGAAGGCCGAATCCCTCTGTCGCTCCTCCACGCCGGCGGACTCCGTCGCCGTCTTCGCCTTCGACCGCGAGGTGCGCCGGCTCGTGACTTTCGAGCAATGGACCGCCGCTGCCGCTGGCCAGCGAGCGGAGCTGGCGGTGGATGCGCTCAAGAAAACTTCGCCTACTTGGAACGGCACGCAGCTCGGCCAAGCGCTGGTCGCGGCTGCCTCGGCGTTGGAGGACGCACGCAGCGGCAACGCCCAACAGCCCGCGCGCGGCCCGCGGCAGGTCGTGCTCATCAGCGACCTTGCGGAAGGCAGCCGGCTGGACGCGCTCCAAGCCTACGAGTGGCCCAAGGGCACCGAACTCATCGTCGAGCCGCTCAAGTCGAAGAAGCCCACTAACGCCGGCCTCCAGCTCATCGCCGACACCGACGAGAACGAGAAGAAGCCCGGCGAAGCGCTCGCCCGCGTCCGCGTGAGCAACTCTTCCGACGCCAAGCGCGAGCAGTTCCAAGTCGGCTGGTCAGACGGCAAGGAGTTCGTCGGCAAGCCGCAGGACATCTACGTCCCGCCGGGCCAGAGCCGCGTCGTCGCGCTCACAGCGCCGCCAATGGGTGCCATCGCCGAGCGCGTGTTGTTGCGCGGCGACGACGAGACGTTCGACAACTCGCTCGCGCTCATCCCGCCCGAGGCCGCTCGCGTCAACGTGCTTTACCTCGGCGGCGAGACGGCCACCGACACCGCCGAGCCGCTTTACTTCCTCGAACGCGCCTTCCCGCCCACACGCCGCCAGGTTGTGCAAGTCCTCCCGCGCACACCGGCCGCGCAGCTTTTCCCGACGGACACCGAAGCTCCGCTGGTCATCGTCACCGACGCCTTGCCCGATGAGCGCACCGCCGCCGTCCGCCGCCTGCTGACCGACGGCAAGACCGTTCTCCTCTCGCTCAAGAACCGCAATGTCGCGCGCACGCTGGCGGGCTTGCTCGGCAAGGAGTCTGTTTCTGCCGACGAGGCGAAGGTGCCGTCCTACGCGTTGCTGGCGGAGATTGATTTCCAGCACCCGCTCTTCGCGCCGTTCGCCGACCCGCGCTTCAGCGACTTCACCAAGATTCACTTCTGGAAGTATCGCCGGCTCGACGCGACGCAGTTCCCCGGCGCGCGCGTCGTCGCGAAGTTCGACACGGGCGACCCCGCGCTGCTGCAAGTGCCCGTCGGCAAAGGCACGCTCTACGTCCTCGCCTCCGGCTGGCAGCCTGCCGACAGCCAGCTCGCGCTCTCGTCGAAGTTTCTGCCGCTGCTGTTCTCGTTGCTGGAGCAAGCCGGCGGCCTCCGCCCGCAATTCACCCAGCACACCGTCGGCGACACCGTCCCGCTCGCCGCCACGAACGCCGCCGTGCGCATCACCAAGCCCGACGGCACCAGCCTCACGCTCGGCGCGGGCACCGCCGCCAACATCCAGACCGACCAGCCCGGCATCTACACCGCCATCAGCGGCACCGTCACGCAGCGCTTCGCCGTGAACCTCGACCCGCTGGAGAGCAAGACCGCCCCGCTTCCCGTCGAGGAGTTGGAACACCTCGGCCTGCCCGTGACGCGCGCGGATGGCAAGTCGCTGGCGCAAGTCACCGAAGCCAAACGCCAGCTCGCGAACGCGGAGTTGGAAGGTCGGCAAAAGCTGTGGCGCTGGCTGATTGCGGGTGCGCTGGTGTTCGTGACGATGGAGACGTTGCTGGCTGGCTGGTTGGCGAAACGGCCGACGCTGAGCGCTACAGACGAAACAATTGCCCCCGCCGGGCGTCTGACTTAACGCGATGATTGCCCCCCTCCTCAATGAGCACTTGGAGTCGGTCGCGCGTCGCTACCGCCGGTTGCAGCTTTGGCGCGGGCTCGCGGTCTGCTGGGCGCTCGCGGGGTTGCTCGGCGTCACGCTCGGGGCGTTTGGCTTGGATTATCGCGTCGCGGTGCCACTCGTCGGGCTGATTGGTTTTGGTTCGGCAATGTGGCTTGGGTTCGCCTGCCTCGCGGCGAAGCCCGACCCACATTGGCTCGCGCAGCAAATCGAGCTGCAACATCCTGAGTTGAAGACCGCCCTGCTCGCTGCCCTGGAGCAGAAGCCTGATGCCGACGGCCAGTTCAACTTTCTCCAGCAGCGCGTCATCGCCGAGGCCGTCGTGCATGGCCGCAACCTCGGTTGGACCGATGCCTTCCCCGCGCGCAAGCTCGCCCTCGCGCATGTCGCACATCTCGCGGCCTTCGCATTCTTCGTCGCCGCGCTGATGGGCTTGCGGACGAATTCCATCGGTGTTGCCGCGGAACGTGCCGCAGCGAAGGCCGTCCTCGACAGCGTTTCCGTCACGCCCGGCGACACGCAAATCGAGCGCGGCAACAGCCTCGTGGTGCTGGCGAAGTTCGAGGGCAAGCTCCCGCCCGGCGCGACGCTCGTGCTCGGCGCGGGCACGAACGTGACGCGTTCCATCGCGCTCACCAAAGCGCTCGACGACCCGGTCTTCGGCGGCACGGTGCCGGAGGTAAACGAGGATTTTAGTTATCGCGTCGAGTTCGCCGGCCAGCGCACGAAGGAGTTCTCCGTGAAGGTCTTCGAACATCCTAAGCTCGAGCGCGCGGACGCGAAGCTGGCGTTCCCCGCCTACACGCAGTTGCCGGAGAAGACCATCGAGGACACGCGCCGCATCAGCGCGGTGGAAGGCTCGACGCTCGGCTACACGCTTCAGCTCAACAAGCCGGTAAAGTCCGCCCGCCTCGTGCCGCGCAAGAATGACGGCGGCGAAGCCATCGCGCTCGCGGTGGACGACGCGAAGCCTTTCGCCACGCTCGCGAACTTCCCGCTCGTCGCCAGCCAGACTTACAACCTCGAACTCGTGGACGCCGACGGCCGCTCGAACAAGGTGTCCGCGCAGTTTGTATTCGACGCGCTGCGGAACCGCGTGCCGGAGCTGAAGCTGCTCTCGCCGCGCGGCGATCAGCGGGTGTCGGCGTTGCAGGAGATTCAGTTCGAGGCGGAGGCGTGGGATGACTTCGGCCTGCGCGCGTATGGCATCGCGTGGTCGCTCGGCGGCGCGGAGCCGACGCTGCTCCAGCTTGGCGAGGGCGTGCCCGCGAAGGAGAAGCGCCAGTTCAGCCACCTGCTGCGCCTGGAGGAACTCGGCGCGGCTCCCGACCAGCTCGTGGCGTGGTTCGTCTGGGCGGATGACATCGGCCCTGACGGCCAAGTGCGCCGCAACGCGAGCGACATGTTTTTCGCAGAGGTCCGGCCCTTCGAGGAAATCTTCCGGCAGGGCGAAGGCGGCGAGGGTGAGGAGAACCAGCAGCAGCGCAACCAGCAGGGCAATCAAGCGCAGCAGATGGGCAAGCTCGCTGAGTTGCAGAAGCAAATCATCAACGCGACGTGGAAGCTGCGAAGGCAGCAGCCAGTGGCGGGGCTGGGGGATGTGAAGAGTTTGTTTCCGGGGACGAAGGGGCCAGCAGGGAAATCAGCGGGGACGAACGGAGTGCCTCGCCAAACCATCTTTTAGTGAAAGCTCCAAATCCCAAGCTCCAAGCTCCAGAGAAGTTCCAAGCGCCGATTGGCAGGAACGGGGCGCTGGTTTTCCGCGACAACGTCTTGGACTGCGGCGGTCCCCCGCCGCTTTTGAGCGCGTCCGAAATGCGCCTGAGGACTGGCGCACTCCAGAACCTCGCGGAAATCCGAACGGCGCACCGCACCCGTTGCGCCGGACATTCCGGGTCTTCTTCACTGAACCTACTTTCCCTCCCCCATCCGCCCACCGCCCGCACCTGCACGCCATGAAAACTCCCAGCGCCAAGCCCGGTTCCGCCGCGTTGTCCGCCGCCTGCCTCGCCCTCGTGGGCGGCGTGCTGCTCGCGCCGCCGTTCATCCTCGCGCAGCAGCGGCCGGCCGCCGCGTCGGCGAAGGCTGCACCAAAGTTGTCCGGCAATTACCAGTCCGACGCCGACGTGCTCATTGAGGCGCAGGAACAGGCCGTGGAGTTGGCCAAGAACTTGGCCGAGAAGGCCGAAAACCCGCGTGCGCAGGCTGCATTGACCGAGGTTCTCAAACAGATGGAGCGCGCGCTGAAGCTGTTGGAGGAGGCCAAGGGCGAGCCGAAGAAGCTCGAGGCCGCCGTCGCCGCGCAGCAGGCGTCGTATCAGGCGCTGCTGAAGCTGGCGGAGCGCGAGTTCAAGGTGAACGAGAAGAAGAGCAGCAAGCAGGGCAAGGGCGGCGAGCAGGGTCGGCAGGGGCAGCTCGACCAGCTCGAACTCAAGATGACCAAGAACCGTTACGAGCAGCAGAAGCAGGCGCAGGCCGAGGCACCGCAGCAGTCGCCGGAGCAGAAGGAGAATTTGCAGTTCATGAGCCGGCTCCGCGAGTTGGCGCAGCGGCAGGGCGACTTGAACGAGCGGTTGAAGGAGTTACAGACCGCCTTGCAGGAGGCGAAGACCGAGCCGGAGAAGGAGGAGATTCGCCGGCAGTTGAAACGCCTGCGCGAGGAGCAGCAGCAGATGCTCGCGGAGTTGGACGAGCTGAAACAGCGCGCCGAGAAGCCCGAAAACCAGCAGCGCATGGCTGAGCTGAAGGAGAAGCTGGAGCAGACGCGCGAGGCCGCGCAGAAGGCCGGTGAGCAGATGGAGAAGGGCAACGTCTCACAGGCGTTGGCCAGCGGCACGCGGGCAGAGCGCGACATGAAGGCCATGCGCGAGGACTTGCGGAAGAAGAACGCGAACCAGTTCGCCGAGGACATGCAGAAGCTCCGGCAGGACGCGCGGGACATCTCGCAGAAGCAGGAGGATCTGGGCAAGCAGTTGACCGCGCCGGCGCAGCAGCAATCGAAGCGCAAGTCGCTCACGGAGCCGGACGCGAAGTCCGAGGTGCCGCAGCAATTGGCCGAGCAGAACAAGCGCCTCGCCGACCTCGTGGACCGTGCGACGCAAATCGCCGAGCAGTCGGAGAACGCGGAGCCGTTGCTGCATCGGCAGCTTTACGATGCCATCCGCAAGCAGGCGCAGAACGAGGCGCAGAACTTGAAGGAGACCAAGAACGAGCTGACGCGGCGCGGCATGATGACACGCGGGCTTTACGAGATGCTGGAAAAGGCTTCTGAGCAGGGCACGACCAAGTCGCTCGAAGTCGCATCCGAGCTGGCGAAGAACGGGATGAACCTGCCGGCGTCTGGCGTGGAGCAGCGCGCGCGGGCGGGCATCGAGGAATTGCGGAAGGGCGTGGAGCGCGCCGCCGAGAGCGTGCTGGGCGACGAGACGGAGTCCCTGAAGCAGGCCGCCAAGACGCTCGACCACCTCACGCGCCAGCTCGAAAACGAAATCGCGCGCGGCGAGGGCAAGGACGGCAAGCAAGGCGAGCCGCAGGATGGCCAGCAGCCCAGCGGCGCGAAGGGCAAGCAAGGTCAGCAGGCCAAGCAGGACGGCGAGGGCAAGCAGCCGGGCAAGCAGGGGGACGGGAAGTCCGGGCAGAATTCCAAGGGCGGCAAACAAGGCGAAGCTCAAGCAGGCGCGGAGCCGGGCGACGGCAACGAACCTGGCGAGAAGGGCGGCAAGCAAGGCTCCAAGTCCGGTCAGGACGGAAAGCAAGGCGATGGGAAGGAGGGTTCCAAATCCGGCCAGGGCGGCAAGCAGGGTGACGGTAAACAAGGCGACGGCAAGGAAACCGGCAAGTCCGGCCAGGGCGGCCAGCAGCCCGGCGACAAGGAAGGCAAAGATGGCAAGGGCGGCAAAGGCAGTCAGCCCGGCCAGAAGCAAGGCGAGCAGCTTGGTGAAGGCCAGGGCAAGGGCGGCGGTTCCGGCCAGCAGCCCGACGGCAAGCAAGCCAACGCCAGCCAGCGCGGGGCCAAGGACGGTTCACCGAATGGCAATCAGCGCGGCGGCACCAACCAACGCGGCGGCGACCGAAGCGGCTTTGAGGGCATTCTTCCGGCGGGCGTCGTTGCCGAGCGCGGCGGCGAGCAGGCCGGGCCCATCACGAGCGAGCGGGGATTCGCGGAGTTCAGCGACCGCCTGCGCGACGTGGAGGAAATGGTGGATTCAGCGGAGTTGCGGAACCAGTTGCAGACCGCGCGCGAGCGACTGCGCAACGAGCGGTTGGAGTTCAAGCGAGATGGTCTCAAGCCGACGGAGTGGAACCTGGTGCGCATGCAGGTGATGAAGCCGCTGGTGGAGGTGCGGCAGCGGCTGGAGGAGGAGCTGGCCAAGCGCGACAACCGCGAGGCGATGGTGCCGATTGACCGCGACCCGGTGCCCGGCCGCTTCTCCGAGCTGGTGCGGAAGTATTACGAGAACCTCGGCAAGGACGGCGGAAAGTGATGCTAGGCTCCCTCATCTTTTCCGGCCGCGACTGGCTCGTGCCCGTGCTCGCGGTCGCGGGCATCGGGGCGGTGGCACTGATGTGGGGTTATGCGCGGGCGGAGGCGGACCGAGGGCTGCGTGCCGTTTGCGTGCTGCTCAAGGTGCTCGGCTTCGCCGCGCTTGCGCTCTGCCTGTTGGAGCCGCTGTGGACCGGCCAGCGCGCCAAGCCGGGCGCGAACTTGCTCGCCGTCGTCGCGGACAACAGCCAAGGGATGCAAATCCACGACCGGGGCAACGCGCAGAGTCGTGGGGAGTTCCTGCGCGACGCGCTCGCGGGCAAGGGCGCGGACTGGCTGGCGAAGTTGCGCGAGAACTTCGAGGTGCGCGGCTATCTCTTCGATTCGCGGCTCCAGCCCAGCACTGACTTCACGGAACTCAACTTCGACGGGCGCGCTTCCGCCATCGGCAGCGCACTCACCACGTTGAAGGAACGGCTCGGCAATCGTCCTGCCGCTGGTGTTGTGCTGCTGACGGATGGCAACGCTACGGACATTGCGGGCGAGTTGCCGGACTTGAAAGGCTTGCCGCCCGTTTATCCCGTCGTCATCGGACGCGAGGACGCGGACCGCGACATCGCGCTCGCGAACGTCACGGTCACGCAGACTTCGTTCGAGGACGCGCCGGTGACGATTCAGGCCGACGCCACCGCGAGCGGCTACGTGGACGCGGACGTGAAGGCCGAGCTGCTCGACCCCGCCGGCAAAGTCGTCGGCCAGCAGACCGTGCGCGTGAAGCGCGACGGCGAGACGCTGGCGTTCCGCTTCCAGCTCAAGCCCGAGAAGCGGGGAATTTCCTTCTACCGCGTGCGCGTCGGCGCGCAGGGCGAGGGCGGGCAATTTGCGGACGCGAAAACTTCTGCCGAGGCCACGCTGGCGAACAACACGCGTGTCGTGGCCGTGGACCGGGGGCGCGGGCCGTTCCGAATTCTCTACGTGAGTGGCCGGCCAAATTGGGAGTTCAAGTTCCTCAACCGCGCGCTGACCGAGGACGACCAGGTCGAGTTGCTCGGCCTCATCCGCATCGCGAAGCGCGAGCCGAAGTTCGACTTTCGCGGGCGCGCGGGCGAGTCGAGCAATCCGCTCTTCCGCGGCTTCGGCAACCAGTCGAAGGAGGAAATCCAGCGCTACGACCAGCCCGTGCTCATCCGCTTGAACACGAAGGACCCGGAGGAATTGGCGAAGGGTTTTCCGACGACCGCCGAGGAACTTTTCGCTTACCACGCGCTCATCGTGGATGACTTGGAGGCGGAGTTTTTCACGGCCGACCAGAAGTCGCTCGTGCAGAAGTTCGTGGGCGAACGCGGCGGCGGGTTTCTCATGCTCGGCGGCGCGGAGAGCTTTCACGAAGGCGGCTACCTGCGCACGCCCATCGGCGATTTGTTGCCCGTCTATCTCGACCGCGCGCCGGACGACGCGCCGCGCGAGAACCTCCGGCTCGGTCTGACGCGCGAAGGCTGGCTGCAATCTTGGGCGCGTCTGCGGCCGACGGAGAACGAGGAGAAGACGCGCCTCGCCGCGATGCCGGGCTTCGACCTGCTCAACGAAGTGCGCGACCTCAAGCCCGGCGCGAGCGGCATCGCCACCGTGACCGATGCCAACGGGCGCGCGTTGCCGGCGGTGGCCGTGCAACGCTTCGGCCACGGGCGCTCGGCGGTCGTGACCGTGGGCGACGTGTGGCGTTGGGGCTTCCGCGACCCCGAGCTGTTCGAGGACATGGCGAAGTCATGGCGGCAGCTCACGCGCTGGCTCGTCGCCGACGTGCCGAATAAAGTGGATTTGCAGGCGCAGCCGAAGAAGGCCGACCCGAACCAAGCCGTCGAGCTGCGCGTGCGCGTGCGGGATGCGAAATTCCTCCCGCTCGACAACGCCACGGTGATGCTCCACGTGCAGCCCGTGCTCGTCGGAGTGAGCAACGCGCCCGCCATCCGCCTGCCCGCCGAGCCCTCCACGACCGAGCCGGGCCTTTACACCGCGACCTTCATCCCGCGCGAGACCGGCGGCTACCACGTCGAGGCGACGGCGACGAACAACGTCGGGGCCGAGGCAGGCCGCGCCGTGGCCGGCTGGACGACAGACTTGGCAGCAGAAGAATTTCGCTCGCTGAAGCCGAACCGCGCCTTGCTCGAAACCATCGCGAAGCGGACTGGGGGCGAGGTCGTGGACATGGGTGCGCTCGGCGCGTTCGCGAACCGCCTGCCGACCTTGAAAGCGCCCGTGACCGAGGCTTGGACGATGCCGCTGTGGCACCAGCCGCTGGTGTTTGGCTTCGCGCTGCTGTGCTTTATTGCGGAGTGGGGGCTGCGGAGAATGAGGGGGTTGCCGTGAAACATTGGCTGTGCGCTTTAATGACCGGGGCCATGCTCGCTCACGCGGAGGTGGCCGACAAACCCACTGTCTTCCTCCTCGTCGGCGCGGCGGGTGAAGAAGAATTTGGGAAGCACTTCGCCGAGGCGGGCAGCAAGTGGGAAAAGATCGTGTCCGCCGCACAGGCGAAGCTCGTGGCCATCGGCACAAAGCCGGCGCAGACCAATGACCTCGCGCAATTCCACGCCGCGCTCGAGGCGGAGCCCAAATCCGGCCCGGGTGAAGTCTGGTTCGTCCTGCTCGGCCACGGCACGTTCGACAACAAGGAAGCCAAGTTCAACCTGCGCGGCCCCGACCTCGTTGCGGACGACCTCGCGGCGCGGCTAAAGGCGTTTCAGCGGCCCATTGCCGTAGTGAATGGTGCGTCCGCCAGCGGGCCATTCATCAACAAACTTTCCGTGCCGGGCCGCGTCATCGTCACGGCCACGCGCAGTGGGCAGGAGGTGAACTTCGCCCGGTTCGGCGGACACTTCGCCACTGCCATCGGCAGTCTGGAAGCGGACCTCGACAAGGACGGGCAGACCTCGCTGCTGGAGGCGTATCTTTTCGCCGCCAGCCGGGTCACGGAGTTTTACGAAACCGAGGGCCGGCTCGCGACGGAGCATCCGCTGCTCGACGACAACGGCGACGGTCTCGGCACGCCACCGGATTGGTTCCGGGGCGTGCGCGCGGTGAAGAAGGCCAAGGACGGCGCGACCGTGGACGGCCTGCGCGCGCACCAGTTCGTCCTCGTGCGGAGCGAACAGGAGAAGCGGCTTCCACCTGCCGTGCGCGCCAAGCGGGATGAACTGGAGCTCGCCATCGGCAAGCTGCGCGACCAGAAGACGGAAATGCCGGAGCCGGAGTATTACGCGAAGCTGGAGCCGCTGCTGCTCGACCTGGCGAAGCTGTATCAATTAGCGAAGTGAGGCTTGCTTGGCCGATTGGCTGGCAGAATCTGAACAGCCTCGCTACGCCAGCACTTCGCGGATGACGTGCCCATGCACGTCCGTCAGCCGGAAGTCGCGCCCGCCAAAGCGGTGGGTGAGCCGCTCATGGTCCATGCCCAGCAGGTGCAGCATGGTCGCGTAAAGGTCGTAAATCTCGCACTTGTCCTCGACGGCGAAGTAGCCCAGCTCGTCCGTCGCGCCGAAGGCGGTGCCACCGCGCACGCCGCCGCCAGCCAGCCAAAGACTGAAGCCGAAGGGGTTGTGATCGCGCCCGTCGCTGCCCTGCGAGAAGGGCGTGCGCCCGAACTCGCCGCTGAAGAGCACAAGTGTGTCGTCGAGCAGGCCGCGGGCCTTAAGGTCGGTGAGCAGCCCGGCGAGGCCGGTGTCCACCTGATGCGCCATCGCACCGTGGCCTTCCTTGATTTTGCCGTGCTGGTCCCACGGGTTGGGCGCGTTGCCCGCGCCGATGCCTTCGTTGAGGCAGCTCAGTTCCACGAAGCGCACGCCGCGTTCGATGAGCCGCCGCGCGACGAGGCATTGCCGCCCGTAACTGGCGCATTGTTTGTGCGGTGAGTCGAGGCCGTAAAGCTTCTTCGTGGCCTCGCTTTCGCCGGAGATGTCGCACAGCTCCGGCACGGCGGACTGCATCCGGTAAGCCGTCTCGTAGTTGCGGATCGCGCCTTCAATCGCCGCCTCGCCGGTCGCCTGCGCGAAGGGCGTGTCCAGCGCGCGGATGAAGTTCAGGCGCTGGCGCTGCGCGTTGTCGCTCTCGCGCGGCTGGATGTTCGGCAGCGCGGGCTGCTCGTCCACGCGGATGATGCTGGCCTGGTGCTGTGCCGGCAAATAGCCGTTGCTGAAAAGTCCCACGCCGCCGTGCGGAGCTACCGCGCCGCCGCTCTGGAGCACGACGAATCCGGGGAGGTTCTCGTTCTCGACGCCGAGGCCGTAGCTCATCCACGCGCCCGCGCTGGGATGGCCCATGAAGGGAAAGCCGGTGTGGAAGAAGTAGTTCCCCTGCGCGTGCTCGTTGACCTTGCTGGTCATGCTGCGGATGACCGCGAGGTCGTCGGCGAGCGCGGCGAGTCGGGGAAACAGATCGGCCATCACGAGGCCGCTCTGGCCGCGCGGCTTCGCCTCCCACGGGCTGGCCATGATGTTGCCGTTGTTGTTGAAGACCGTCGGGCGCACCGGCACGGGCATCGGCTGGCCGTGGCGCTTGGTCAGTTCGGGTTTCGGGTCGAACGAGTCCACGTGCGACACCCCGCCGCTCATGTAGGCAAAGATGACGCGCTTGGCCCGCGGTGCGAAGTGCGGTTGTCCCGGCGGCAGGCCCGCGCCAAACGCGCGGCCATGCATCAGACCCGCCAGCGCGAGCGAGCCGAAGCCGAGCGACGTCTGCTGGAGCATCGCACGACGGGAGAAGTGGCGGGTCGGTTCAGCGGACATAAATGAACTCCTTCAAGTTGAACAGCGCCTGGATGAAGTCCCGCCAAACGCGAGTGTCATTGGCGTCCGGGCCGAGGGCGGCGAGGTGGGCGCGGGACTTCATCAGCTCGTCGGCGGTGGCCGGGCGGGCGAAGGCGGCTCGGAAAAGGAGATTGACGCGTGTCGCAGCCTCAGCTTGCGGTGTCTGCCGCAACAGTTGTTCCGCCCACGCCTGCGCCGACTCGATGACGAACGGGTCGTTTAGCAACGCCAGTGATTGGGCGGGAACGTTGGTGGTGTCGCGGCGGCCGAGCGTGGTGAAGGGTTTCGGTGCGTCGAAAATCTCGAGGAAGGGGCTGAGGTTGTTGCGGCGCACGTTGAGGTAAATGCTGCGGCGTGCGCGGTCGCTGATGCCGACGGGCGGACCGAACTGCACGGGGTCGAGCCGGCCGCTGACGGCCAGCAGCGTGTCCCGGATGGCTTCCGCTTCGAGCCGGCGGACCCGGAAATGGGAGAGGAATACGTTGGCCGCATCGCGCTCGCGGGCGGCAGCGGTGGGTTCACTGGCGAGCTGGTAGGCGCGAGTGGTGACAAGGTGGCGAATGAGTTGCTTGAACGACCATCCATCGGCGATGAACTGCGCGGCGAGGTGATCGAGCAGTTCGGGGTGCGTGGGTTGGTCGCCCAGGCGGCCGAAGTTGTCCACGGTCGGCACGAGGCCGCGACCGAAGAGATGATGCCAGACGCGGTTAACCATGACGCGCGCGGTCAGCGGGTTTTGGGACGATGCGATGACATTGGCAAGTTCCAGCCGGCCGGAGGTTCGGGATTGCGGCTCGGCAGCGGGCATGACGAGTGCCTCGAGATAGCCACGGGGCACCGGTTCCGCAGGGCGCAGGTGATCGCCCCGGGGAAGAAATGGCGCGTCGAAAGCCGTGCCCTCAATCACGCCCGGTGCCCGGCGAGGCACGGGAAGCTCACCCTCAAGCCGACGATACGCGGCGATCAGCCGGGCAGTTTTGGGCAGGGCATTCAGCGAATTCGGGAGTAAACCACGGCGCACGAAGTAGTCGAGGAAGGCGCGTTGCGGTTCGGTTAACTTGTCTTCGCGCCAGGCCTGCACGCAGGCGGTGAGCGTGTCGGCATAGCGCTGTGCGAGGGCGGCGGCATTCGCAGGTGCCGCCGGCTGCAAGTCGCCGGCCCGTTCCATCAGCGGCGCGGGCGCGACCGGTTCCTCGCGCAGCAATTCCTTCTCGTGAAAGACGACGCGCTCGGCGCTGAACCAGCTACGCCCGCTGGCATCGCTGCCCTTGCCGATTTTTCGCGTCAGATCGTCGGCTGTCCCGAATTCGAGGTAAGCCCAGTTGCCTTTGCGATACGCCGTGTCGAGGCGCAGCCAGCCGGGTTCATCGCGGGTCAGTTCGGCCTTCGGGAAGACGGCGTTCACGCCCAGCGGATAGTTGTCCACGATGAGCCGGACCATTGCGCCTTTGCCGCCGGCGGCGCGCACGCTGATGTTGTCGGTCGTGATGCGGAAGCGCGGAGAGGTGAGCAGGCCGCCATGCTTCTCGCTCAGCAGGTGCGAGGAGACGCCAGCGGGCAGGAGGCCTTTGAGCACTCGCTCACCGTCGGGTTCGAGGGAGAAGTCAACCGTGCGCGGCGTGCCGGGATCCGGTGCGCTTGGGAAGGCAACTCTCTCCGCAAACCACTTTGCGGCGTCCGGGCCCGCCAGATCCCACTCCGGCTTGAACCGGGCATTATGCTGCTGTGCGGCGGCCAGCGCATCGCGCCACGACCTCGCCACCTCCGCCCAGCCGTTGGCAAACGCGGGTCCCGAGAGCGGCCCGAGCCTCGCCCAGGCATGCAGCGGACTGGCCACGTTGCTCTGCGCTTCCTTCAGTGCGGCGGCGAGGGCGTCGCTGGTAAGCGGAGATTTGGCGGCGAGTTCTACTTGGACCTGCTTGAACTCGGCCGTCAGCACGGCCAGCCGGGACTGCTGGGCTGGCGACATGGACTGCGCGATCTCCTCCGCGCTGACACCAGCCGGGCCGGCGCGGAATGAGGCGGCAATTTCGCCGGCCGACAGCGCGCGGTCATACAGCCTGGCCTCCTCGATTTCGCCGGCCAGAAGCGCGCGCCCACCGCCCGAGTGCCGGCGGCCCAGGAGCACGTGGGCATCCGCGGGGAATGCCACGAGCGGCGCGCCGGGCCGGTGCGGCACGGCGTAAGGCTGACCGTTGCGAAAGAAGGCGATCATCCCCTCCGCTCCGTAGCTGACCGCGACATGCACCAGCTCGTTGGGCGCGGCAGTTTCCAACGGACCGTCGAGGTTGCGTGAGCGCCGGAAAAAGTCGCTGCCGTTGACCCACTTCTGTCGCTCCTTCTCCGCAAAGACAATCGCATCAAAGACAGCCCCATCACGCGATTCAACCGTGACCACGCCGCCGCCTCCCTGATCCAGAGTGGCGAGGGAGACCCATGCCTCGAGGGTTTTCTCCCGCAGTTCGCGGCCCAATGGCGCGGTGCGCAGGTGGGCTTCCTTGCCGTCAAGGACCAGGCGGCCGTTGCGGACAGTCGCGCCACCGAGCAACTCGCCGTGGAGGGAGCCAAGCTGGTCGCGGGCGTCGGTGTCGAATGACCATCGGGCGAAGGGTTGGGGCAACGTGCCGGGGACTTGCAGTTGCCGTTCGGGTGGGCCGGGGGCGGAGGGCGGTGGCTGGAAGCCGCTGGCACGGGCGGCGAGCGCCTTCGCGCGGGCGGCGGCTTCGAGGGCGGCGCGCTCGGCCTCAAGCTGGGTCCGGCGGCGTTTGAGCGCGATCAATTCTGGGTCAGCACTCGATCCGCCGGTAAGCTGGGCAACCAGTTGCGGGATGGCGTCGTGCCAACTGTCGGCCAGGGAGGATTTAATCTGGGCTTTAAGGGCGAGGAGTTCGGCGCGGCTTTGGTTGAGGACTTCCGGCGAATCGAACTGGACCTGTGCGGGCCGGGTCGAGGCGAGCACGCCGTAAAGCGCATAGTAGTCGCGCTGGCTGATGGGATCGAATTTGTGGTCGTGGCAGCGGGCGCAGGAGGTGGTCAGGCCCTGAAATGCCTTCGACAGCACGTCAATCTGGCTGTCAATTACCTTCACCTGGTCGTCAAGCGTGTCCACCGGCTGGAAGCCATGCTCGACGAGCCGGAAGTGGGCGATCCCAAGGCGGGATTCGTTGAGCGATTCGATTCGATTCCATCGCGTCTGCGCGGGCGGGAGCAGATCGCCTGCGAGGTGTTCGCGGATGAGTTGGTCGGCGGGAACGTCGGAGGCGAAGGCGCGGATGACGTAGTCGCGATAGCGCCACGCCTGCGGAATCTCGGGGTCGCCCTCGGAGCCGTGCGTCTCGGCGTAACGCACGAGGTCGAGCCAGTGGCGGGCCCAGCGTTCGGCGAACTGCGGAGAGGCGAGGAGCCGGTCTGCGAGCTGGCCAACCGCGGATTGACGCCCCGCGGTCTGCACTGTCTGCACAAACGCCTCGACCTCCTCAGCCTTCGGCGGCAGCCCGGTTAGCGCGAAGGTGAGCCGGCGGATGAAGGTGCGCGGGTCGGCGTCCGCGGTAGGTGCAAGCCCCTCCGGCTCCATCTTCGCGAGCAGGAAGCGGTCGATTGAGTTGGTGTTCCATGCGGCGTTCCTCGGCGTGGGCACGGCGGGCCGCGTGATGGGCTGGAAGCTCCACCACTGACGGCGGAAGGCGAGGGTGTCGGCCCAAGTGGCTGACGCCGCCGGCGTGCCCGCAGTGGCCAGGCCAGTGCGCGGGTCAGGTGCGCCCTGACTAATCCACTCGGCGAAGTTCGCGATGTTCCGGGCATCCAGTTTGGCACCGTTCTTGGGCATCTTGAGCGCGGGATGCGTGTGTCGGAGCGCCTGCATGAGCAGGCTTGAATCCGGCTGGCCGGGGAAAATGGCCGGGCCTGACTCGCCGCCCTTGAGCACGCCATCGCGCGTGTCGAGCGCGAGACCACCTTTCTTCTTTGCGGAGGAATGACACTCGTAGCATTCCGCTACCAGCACCGGGCGGATATTTTTCTCGAAAAATTCAAGGTGTGCCACAGTGGGTGTCGCAGCCAGTGCGGGGGAATTGCCCCACGCCAAGACAATCAACCAGACGGCGAGAAACCCAGGGCGGAGAGAGGTCATTGCGCAACGGGAAACTGCCACAGCGGTTTAAGCCAAGATGTCCCGCATCACCCGCCCATGCACATCCGTCAGCCGGAAGTCCCGGCCCGCGTAGCGGTAGGTGAGCCGCTGGTGGTCGAAGCCGAGGCGGTCGAGCATCGTGGCGTGCAGGTCGTGGACGGAGGCGCGGTCTTGCACGGCGGCAAAGCCGAAGTCGTCGGTCGCGCCGTGGACGGTGCCGCCCTTGATGCCGCCGCCGGCCATCCACACGCTGAAGCCGTAGTGGTTGTGGTCGCGGCCCAGCTTGGACTTCCCGGCGTCGGTCAGCTCCACCGTGGGCGTGCGGCCAAACTCGCCGCCCCAGAGGATGAGCGTCTCCTCGAACATCCCGCGCTGCTTGAGGTCGGCTATGAGCGCGGCGATGGGCTGGTCAATCTGCGCGGCGAGCTTGCGGACGTTGCCCTCGATGTTGTCGTGGTTGTCCCACGGCTGGCCCGCGCCGTGCCAGAGCTGCACGAAGCGCACGCCGCGCTCCAGCAACCGCCGCGCGATGAGCGTCTGCCGCCCGTGGACGTGCTCGCCGTAGAGCGCGCGGAGGGGCGCGGGTTCCTTGCTCAGATCAAACGCGTCGCTCGCCTCCATCTGCATGCGGAAGGCGAGTTCGAAGGACTGGATGCGCGCATCGAGCCGCGAGTCATTGGCGCGCGCGGCCTGATGCTCGGCGTTCAACTGGCGGAGCAAAGCGAGTTGCCGCTGCTGCATCTCGGCGGTCGCGTGCGGGCTGCGGATGTTCTCGATGAGCTTCTCCAACTGCGTGTGCTGCGGGTCAATGAACGTGCCCTGATACACGCCGGGCAGGAAGCCGTTCTGCCAGTTCTGCGTGTCCTTGATGGGATAGCCGCCGGGACTCATCGCGATGAAGCCGGGCAGATTTTGGTTCTCCGAGCCGAGGCCGTAGAGCAACCACGAGCCGAAGCTGGGCCGAGCCTGCACGGAGTCGCCGCAGTTCATCAGCATGAGCGACGGCTCGTGGTTCGGCACCTGCGCATACATTGAGCGCACCACCGCGATGTCGTCGGCGAACTGCGCGGTGCGGGAGAACACCTCGCTGATTTCGAGGCCGCTCTGGCCGTAGGGCTGGAACTTGAAGGGGGAGGGGAAGGCTGCGCCGGTCTTGCGTTCGGTGCGGAGGTTTTCGCTGGGCAACTGCTGGCCGGCGTATTTGGCGAGCGCGGGCTTGGGGTCGAACGTGTCCACGTGCGACGGCCCGCCGTTGAGGAAAAAATGGATGACGCGCTTGGCCCGCCCGCGGAAGTGCGGGGCCTTCGGCGCGAGCGGGCTGACCGATTCCGCCGCGCCCGCCGACGGTAGCAAGCCCGCGAGGCCCACCGTGCCCATGCCCATGCCACAGCGCGCGAGGAAGTCGCGGCGGCTGGAGCCAGCAGCCTGAGGCCGAACGAACGGGGTATTCACTGGAGTGAACATAACGGTCCCGGTTGGTCGCGGCAACGCAGATCCGTGTTCTCGCCGCTTTACCGGCCGGTGAGCGCCGCCAAAGCCTCCTCCACACCCTTCGCCATCTGATCCACGGTGAACCGCTCCATCACCGCACGTTGGCCGGATTCACGGAGCGCGTTGAGCCGCGCGGGGTCACGCAGCAGCGTCTCAATCGCCGCCGCGAGGGAAGCCGCGTTTGGCTCGGCAATCATGCCGCCACCGGTGGCCTTGATGAGTTCGGGAAACGCCGCGTGGCGCGGTTGCACCACGGGCACGCCCGCCGCTAGAGCCTCAATGAGATACAGCCCGAAGCCCTCGCCGTAGAGTGCCGGGACGGAGAAGACGCTGAGCGATTGGAGGAACGCGACTTTTTCCTCGCGAGTCAGGTTGGGGTGAAATGATACGTCCTCGAGGCAGCCCGTGCGGCGGAGATGCTCCTTGAGCTGCGCGACGAATCGCTCGTCGCTGGGACCGCAGCCTCCCCCAACCTTGAGTTTCAGTCCGGGGACGGCGTTACGCCGCTTCAACTCGATGAAAGTCTCGACCAGAAGGTCGAGGCCCTTGTCGCGGCACATGCGCGCGAAGTAGCCCAGGATGGGGGAGTTTGGAGTTCGAAGCCCGGATTTCGGAGTTGCGCCATAGCCCTCCAGGCTGATGCCGTTTAAAACTACTTTGACCCTGTCCGCCGGAAGATTTAGCCGCTTCATCATTGTGTCGCCGAAGTAGCGACTGGGGGCAATGAACAGGTCACAGTCGCGGCAGCGCTCGGCCAGCAGCGTCCAGACCTGCTCGCGTAACGGGCTGGGCATGGAGTCGAGGTAGGCGTCCTCGCCCTGGAGATTGCAGACGACCTTGCAGCCAAGTTCCGCCTTCAGCTTGCGCGTGAAGCCCATGAGCATCGCGTTGGAAAGCATGATCACATCGGTGCGCGGCTGGGTCTTGAGCCAAGCGATTAACTCGTCGAGTTCGCGGGCTTGATTGCCTGCTTCGCCGCGCAACATGGACAGGGAGAGTTCACCGACATCAGCCGCGCGGGTCTTGGCGGCGCGGCCGGCGGCGAGCTTGAGCAGGGCGGGGGAGTCGAGCAGCGAGTGCAGCCATTTGGGCGCGCGGCGGAAGAACGCGGACTGCTGCTGGAGATAGACGTTAATGCCGCCGAAGAAGGTCGGCACGCCGGCGGCTTGGCTCTCTTCATCCAGCGTCATGGGCAGGTAGAGCGGCACCATTAGCACCTCGTGCCCGCGCTTGCGCAGCGCCGCGACCAGCGCGTTGTCGCGGAAGCAGTTCCCGCAATACATCCCACCCGCACCGGGGGTGATCTGGACGAGGTTCATCGCCGCCTAATTTGCCATTGGCTGCCCGAGCGGCAAGTCATCTGGCAGCGGGACGAACTCGCGGATCTTGCGCCAGAGCGGCTCGAAGTCCTTGTTCACATCCCCGCTGAGGCAGTCGGTGATCTCGCCGCCGGCCTCGGGATACTTCATGATCACGTCCTTGAACGAGAAGTTCGGATCGTAAAAGGCATACACCAGCTTCCGCATGTTCTCCACCCCCAGACGCATCGTCGTGGCGTAATGGGTGAAGCGGGTCGGGGAAAAGTCGTTTGCCTCGATTGCCTTGTGGACCTCGTCGCCGGCCAGCACGCCGCTCTTGAGCGCCAGCATCAGGCCGCTGCTAAACACAGGGTCGAGAAACGCGAAGGCGTCGCCCACCAGCAACAGGCCCGCGCTGCCACAGTGGCGCGCATGCTGGGTGTATTCGCTGGTCACGTAGTAAGGGCCGACCTGCTGGCCGACGGACAGGTGTTCCTTGATCCATACGTTCTGCTCGACCTCACGGTTGAAAATGTCCTTGGGATCGCGCACCCCACCGCGCGTCAGATACTTGCCTTCGGCCACTACCCCCACGCTTAGCATGTCGTCGTGCTGTGGGATGTGCCAGAACCAGCCCTTGTCCGGCACATAGGCCACGGCGGTCTGGCCCTCGTCAATGCCTGGCTCGCGTTTCGAGCCCTTGTAGTAGGTCCAGACGGCGACCTTGTTCAGATAAGGATCGCGCGTGCGCCAGCCATTGCGCACGGCGGCAAAGGCTTCCTTGCCCGTGCAGTCAAGCGTGATGGGGGCGCGATACTCCGCCACGGAGCCGTCCTTATGTTGAGCGCGCACACCGACGACGCGCCCGTTCTCGCGGAGCAGTTCCTTGACGGTGGTCTCCTCCTTCACCGTGGTGCCCTTGCTGCGCGTATGGTCGAGGAGCATCTGATCGAGTTCGCTGCGGAGCACCTGCCACGTCTGCGCGACGGTCTCGCGGTCGTAGCGGTTGAAGAAGTAAAACGGCGTGCTGACCTTCCCGTTGGGGGAGATGAAGACCACGCTGTATTTTTTCACAAAATGCGACTGCTTCATCCGGGGGATGAGGCCCAGCCGTTCCATCGGCCCGTAGGTGAAGGGAATCATGGACTCACCGATGTGATAGCGCGGAAACTTCTCCCGCTCGAGCAGCAGCACGCGGTGGCCATGCTCGGAGAGAATGTAGGAGGAAGAGGAACCGGAAGGACCGCCGCCGATGACAATGGCGTCGTAGGTGTTCTCAGAATTCATACGTGTGCGTAGTTTAGTGCGGGTGTGCCGGTGTGCAAGCCAAGAACTGACGAAAATTGCACCGACTTGGCCGCGAGCGGCTCACCGTCCGGTTGCTGCCTGCGCCAACGACCGCCCGGCCTCATCGAGCCATCCCGCCTCAGGCAATGCATATGGTCTGAACGTCTCCAGGAATCCCATCTGCCCGTTGTGCAGCAGCGCACGGTGCAGGCCGAGGTCGGAGGCAGCGGGCGAGTCGCACAGCGTGGCGGAGTCGTTAGCGCTCATCTGGAAGAGCACGCGCAGCTCGAACTCGCTGATGCACTTACGGCTCATCGCGCGCGCCAGGCTGTTATAGCTGTCACACGTGACGATGACGTGCATGCCCACGCCCGGGCCTTCGGTGATGAGCTGCTCGAAGACCGCGCCGGGAGCCGGCGGCTTCGATTCGTCCGACGCGAAGCTGAAATCGTCCTCGTGCCGCAGCTTCTTGAACTTCTGCAACTCGTGGACGAACAGGAAACACGGCGGCGCACCCGCGCCGTGGTCTTCGGCCAGCCGTCGCTGCAACTCTGCATCCAGCTCTGCCATCAGCGTTTCCAAGTCGCCGGCCTTCGCCAGCGTGCCGTCGCGCGGAATCGCCCGAGCCACGGACTCGAACAACCGTTTCTGTGGCGACTCCGGCGGGCTGGCTTCGAGCACAACGAGCCGTGCTGCGCCTTGCGCCGCGAGCGCAACGAGCGACACGCCAAGCATCGCGAGCGCCGCCTCGTCGCGCTGGCCGACGATGAGCAGGCTGTTGCCACTCTGCCGGTTGAACACCGCCTCCGTCGGGCCTTTGATGGAGTTCGGCGCGCCCAGCCATACGAGGGGAATTTCTGCCTGATTGGGAGACGCAAGCGCCGCGCTCAGCAATTCGTTGTCCCGCACGTCCGCCGGCGCATTGCCCTCGAAGACCACGGGCGCTGGTCGCTTCACGCCGTCGGCCTGCGCCCGCGCGCTGACCTTCGCCAGCCATTCCTCGCGCTCGGTGTCCGACACCCACACGGTTTGGAACGGACTGTTGCCCGTGACCCCGCCGGCCTCGTTGTTGTAAATCGCCTCGCCCGGCCGCGAGAGCAGGCGCGGCGCGGGGTTGTTGTCCTCCATGATGAGCGCGGCGTCGGCTTCGTTGCACTGGAGCGCGATGCGCACCACCATTTGCCCCAACGTCGCTCGGGCCAGCGAATAAGCGCCACCCAGCGTCTGCGAGCCGAGGATGACATGGATGCCGAATGCCCGGCCCTGCCGCACGATGCGGTCCAGCAACAGCGCCGCGCCTTGTGCCACCTTGTCGTCTGCAACAAAGAACTCCTGAAACTCATCAATCAGCAGCAGCGTGCGCGGCAGTGTCGCGCCGCTCAACCGCCGGTAGCCGGGCAAATCCTGTGCGCCGGCCTTCCGGAACAGCTCGCCGCGGCGCTTCAGCTCCTCGTCCAACCGCGCCAGCACGCTCAGGCCGAACTCGCGGTCGCTCTCGATGGCCACCACGCGCGCGTGCGGCAGCCGGTGCGCCGCATAGCAGCGGAACTCGACGCCCTTCTTGAAGTCCACGAGGTAAAACTCCGCTTGTTCCGGGCTGCACCACAGCGCGAGGTCCGTGATGATGACGTGAAAGAGCGTGGACTTGCCGGAGCCGGTCTTGCCCGCCACGAGCGCGTGCTGGCGCGTGCCCTTGCCGAGCGCCAGGTATTGCAGCTTCGTCGCGCCCGTGCGCCCAATGGGCACGCGCAATTCCTCCGCCGTGTCCAGCGACCACGTCGCGTCTGCCGCCGGCGCGATATCTGTGAACGGCACTTGCACGCGGTTCGCGTTTACGCTGGCCCGGCCGACCTGGTGGAGCAATTCCGTCGCAATCTCCGGCGACGGCGGCGGTTCCAGCGCGAGCGTGACACCGGGAAGAGTTTCCCCGCCGACGGCAAAGACGTTTCCCTCACGCCGCAGGTTCACGCTGGCCGCGCGCAATTCTTCTCCCGGCAATTCCGCCGCTGCTGGCTTGCGCTGATCCCAGTGCAGCAGCACGTGAACGCCGCAGCGCGCGCCACCCGCGATGATGCTTGCGAGCCGCCGCAGCGCCGTGTCCGAGAAGTTCGCCGGAAAGTCCGCCACGACGAGAAAGTGGTAGCGCTCCGCAATGCGCCCGGCCTGCGCGTTGTAGTCCGCGACAGTTGTAAACTCGTTGCGGAGATACATCTGCGAGACCTTCTCGATGTGGTCGTTGAGCAGCGCGAGCTGCTGCTCGACGTGCGCGGGCTGTGTCCAGATGCGGCTGTTGATGAGCCGGTCGTCGTAATCGCCGAGGTGCATCAGCCCGGAGAAACTGCGGCCCAGCTCGACCGGGTCCACCAGCGTGAAGCTCAGGCGGCCCGGCGGCGCGCTGGCGAGCAGGCGGAGAATGGTGTCGTTCAGCGTGGCGATGGCTTGCTCGCGGCCGTCGCCCTTCGTTTCGACGACCAGCGAGGCGAGCTGGGGCAACGTGAGCAGCAGCGGCACGGAGAAGCTCGCCGGGCCGGGTAGCGCGAGGCGTGGATTGCGTGGCAGCGCGCCCGCAAGCTTCGTCACGTCAACATCGAGCCGGGCAAACTGCGCGGCGTGAGCGAACTGGGCTGGCGCGTTCCATTGTCGTGCCAACTCGGGCGACCACATTGGAAACTGCCCCGCGGCCGAGCGCTGTAATGCGCCGAGCACCGTGAAGACTGGCTCCGTGGCCGCCCGCCACTCTGCAGCCAAAGCCAGCCACGCGGACTCACGCTGGTTTGCGACGGTCATCTGCGAGGTCTCGTTGGCGATGGCTAGGCCGTGCAACTCATCGTCCGCATTGGTTTTCGCTGCCGCGAGTTGTGCAGTGTTGGCCTGATCGAAGGCATTCGTCGCTGTCGCGCGCAGCCGTTCGTAGCGCTGCGTTACTCGCTGCAGCTTGGCCTCCATCTCCTGTTTGCATTGCGTTTTGGTCGCATCGGTTTCGCCCAGCGCCTTGCTCCATGCATCCTCGTGCCGTTGGCCGACGGCGGCAGCCACCTGCTCAACGCGCTGTTCCTCGGCTTGGCGGCGGGCTTTGGCCAGCTGCTCGCAGTCGGTGGAGAGCTGCGCCGCCTCATTGAGGGCGAGCGCGAGCGATACCGCGGGTTTTTCGGCGCTGACCCGCCCGATGAGATACAGCAACGTAACAAGTGACAGTCCCGCAGCGGAAAAATGTGGGGCGAATCGCGCTAGGCCGGTTCCCAATGCTCCGGTGAAGCTCAACAGGCACGCGAGCAGAATGACGATGCCGCAGCCGAGCCAGAGCGGCACATAGCTGAACACCAGTGGCAGGCCGGTGGCACGCACGCGCTCCAAGTCGGCGGTCGCAGCGGAGAGCTTTTGGGAGAGCAGCGCGAGGTAATGATCTGGATCGCCGTCGGTCGGGAGGCCGGGCGGCGACTGACTGTCGCCGGCACGTGCGTCGGCGCGGAGCCGGCGTGACCAATTGCCGTAGCCGCGCAGGGCGACGCGGGCGCGCTCAGTGAGTTGGGACAGCGATTCCCGCTCAACCTTGAGCTGCGCCATGAACTCAGCGTGGGCGCTGCTGGCCGCTTTCAGGCCGGCTTCGCGCTCGCGTTGCGCGGCGAGCAGCTCGCGTTGCAGCTCAAATTTGCGTTGATTTTCCCGCTCCTCAGCCCGGGCAAGGCGCTGGCGGAGGGCGTTCCTGTGCGCGCGATCAAGCCTGGCTCGGCGATTGTCCCAGCGGGCGGCGAGTTGGGCACGGGCATCGGCCAGAGAGTTTTCCAGCGCGGTGATTTCGCCCTGAAGCTGCTCGGAGCGCTGGGCGTAGACGGCTTCACAGCGTTGCTTGAGCCGCGTCTCCTGAGCCTGCTGTTCACGCTGAAGCTGCTCCTCGCGCGCGGCGATGGTCCGCACCGCGTCGCGCAGGCGGTGCAACAGATCTAGCGTTTCGGCGGCGGAAAGCAGGTTACTCACAGTCGCGGTGGATTTTGGCGAGCACGCGTTCCAGGTCTTCGATGCTGGCGGCGGCGGTGTTCACGCGGTTGAACAGTTCGTCCAGGTGGCGCTTTTCGAACTCGCCGGCCTTCGCGTCCTGCCAGTGCTCGCGGGTCTCCTGCCAACGGATGGAGAGCTGCTTGGTCAGCGTGGTCAGGCGCGTGCGGGTGGAGTTGAGGCTCATGCGCCGGTCGGACTGTCCGGGGCTGGAGCTGGCGGGGCCGTTTCCGCCGTTGGCGGCTTCACGGCGGCGTAGGCGTGCAGCGCCTCAATGGTCTGCGAGAGGAGCTTGACGGCCTTGCCCATGTCGCTCACGAGCGCGTGGCGGAGCAGGTCCGCGTGGCGGGCGAGCGGCTCGACCTCGATGGGGTAATCGCGCAGCCAGCGCTTCACGAGCTTCACCTTCTCCTCGGCCTCCTCCAGCGCCTGCTTGGCACGGCGGACGGCGACCAACTCGGCCTGGATGTTGTGCTTGAAGTTGCCGAGTTGCGCGCTGAACAGCTCCTGCTGCCGCTCCTGCAGCGCGACGGTGCGGCGCTTGACCTGCTGCGCCCAGTGCGGTCCACGGTCATCCTGCAGCCAGCCGTGCGTGCGCTTTACCTCCTCGCCCACCTCGTCCACCACGTTGCGGGCCTTCTCCAGATACACGAGCAGGTCGGCGCGGAAGGCGTCGATGGCCTCGACGGACGTGATGCGGGCGGCTTCGGGCATCAGCGCTGATGGAGGTATTCCTCGATCTTCTGGGCCTTGCGCAGGAGGAAGGGCGCGTGCTGGTTCGAGACGTCGACGAACTTCCGCAGCACCTTCATGGTCTGCTTGAATTCCTCGGCGAACTTCGCGTGCTCCTGGTCCTGCCAGGAATCGCCCAGCGCGGCGAAACGCGCCGAGAGCTGCGCGGTGCGCTCGGACACATCGGTGTTGAAGCGGCGCAGCTCCTCCGCAAAGCGCCGCACCTCGGCGGGATCAATGATGGCTTGGGACATGGTGAGCGTTTTATGGCCGTCGGCGTTCTGCGGGCGGCGGAGAAAAGCTACCAAAGGCGCGCGGCGCGGCCAACTGTCTTTGCCTACGGGAAAGTCCGCGTGCGCTGCGGCACCGGCTTACTTGCCGAAGCACATCAGGCGCTTCTCTGTGCGGAGGTAGATGCGGCCATCCACGATGGCGGGCGTGGACATGACCGTTTCACCCATTTCGTGGCGGGCGACCACTTCGAGCGCGTTGCTGCCGCTGAAAACGGTCACAGTCCCCTTCTGCGATATAGCATAAACGTTGCCGTCCGCCGCCGTGAGGCTGGAGTAGTAGTCGCCCAATGCGCCCAGGCGTTCGTCGCGGTAGATCACCTCGCCGGTCTTGGCGTCGTAACAGGTTGCCATGCCGCCGCTGCGCACGGTGTAGACCCGGCCCTGGTGATAAAGTGGCGAGGCCACGTAGGGCAGACTGCGGTTGTGTTTCCACGCGATGTGCGTCCCGGAGATCTCGCCGCGCCCGCCGGGCTTCACGGCGAAGATGGCATTCTCGGCCTGGACAAATTGGTCGGCCATGCCCTCGTATTCGGCCTTGGTCACCAGACCGTCCTTGTCGAGGTCGAACTGGCTGAAGCGGTCCTTGAACGGGCCGGTGGGGAACTCTTCCTTCGCCAGCTTGCCGTCCTTGTTCTTGTCGTGCTGCGCGAGGAACTCGGCGTGCGGCGGCAAGGCGAGGCGGTCGCCGGCGTCACTGCCGATGTTCCAGCTCGCGATGAACAGCAGGCCGTCGCCGGCGGTGGGCGAGGCGTTCGCCACGCGCGCCATGCCGCGGGAAGTCCAGCGCAACGCGCCGGTCTTGGGGTCGTAGGCAGAAAGCTTGAGCGAGCCGTTCACGATGAGTTCATCGATGCCGTCGTGCCGCCAGACGAAAGGCGTGGCGAAGCCGCGCCGGTGGTCGGGGCGCGCGGTCTTCCAGACCTGCTTGCCGGTGCGCTTGTCCACGGCCACGAGGAAGGAGTCCATGTCCGAGTCGCAGAGCTGGATGACGAGGTCGCCGACGAGGATGGGCGAGCTGCTGGAGCCGAACTCAACCACGGGCACGGGCAACGGATGCCGCCACAGCTCCTTGCCCGCGAAGTCATACGCCAGCAGGCCGAACGAGCCGAAGTAGCTGATGACGCGCTCGCCGTCCGTGCAGGCCGTGGGCGCGGCAGGACTGCCGATGCGGTGGGCGGCTTCCAGCTTTTCCGCGGGCGCGGGCTGGGTCCAGAGGACTTTGCCCGTGGCGCGGTCGAGCGCGAGGGTGACGAGTTTCCCGTTGTCCACGCCCGTGAGGAAGATGCGGTTCCCCCACAGCACCGGGGAAGAAATGCCGGCCGGCAGTTCGGTGCTCCAGACGAGATTGGTCTTCGGCCCAAAGTGAACGGGCGCCTTGCCCGTGCCGACGGCGGAGGCGACGGCGTCGGGCCCGCGGAACTGCGGCCAGTTCGCGGCGTGCGTGGCGATGGCGAAGAGCGAGGCGGCGAGGAGAAGCGTGGGGCGCATGAGTCAAGGGCGGACGAGGGGAGCGGTGTTCAGTATTCAGGGTTCAGGCCGGTGGGGGGAACTTGACCAAGCACGAGCACCCGCTCCGCTGGCTCAAGTTGCTTCCAAACTCCGGCCGGCAAGCTGCCCAGCCAGAAATTGCCGATACGCACCCGCACCAGCCGCAAGGTTGGGTGGCCGATGGCGGCGGTCATGCGCCGCACCTGACGGTTCTTGCCCTCGATCAGTTCGAGCGCGAGCCAGCAGTCCGGGACGCTCTTACGCGTGCGGATGGGCGGATTGCGGGGGGGCATCTGCGGCTGCGGGTCGAGCAGGCGCGCGCGGCAGGGCAGGGTGCGGTGACCTTGGATGACGAGGCCGTCCACGAGCGACCGCAAGGCTTCGGCAGTGGGAATCCGTTCCACCTGCACCCAATACTCGCGCTCATGCGTGTGGCGCGGATGCAGGAGGCGCTGGTTCAATCCCGGCTCATCGCTCAGCAGCAGCAAGCCCTCGGAGTCCGCATCCAGCCGGCCAATGGGATACACGTGGGGCGGAAAGCCAAACTCGGCGAGGGTGCGGAACTTTGATCCCGGCTCAGGCGTGAATTGTGACAGCACGCCGTAAGGTTTGTGGAAGGCGAGGAGCATCGTTGCGCGGCAACTCTGTGGAGTCAGTGGCGTGGTCGGAAGCAAAATCCCGCTGGGGCCGAACCGCGGAGTAATCATTTTTATCTCGGACAGCGGATGTCCGAGCGGCGCGCGTAGGTTGGGGCAAAAGAAAGACGACCTATGAAACCCCAAATGGAACTCACCCTTGCCAACGCCACCCCCGCCTGCCGCCGCGCGCCGCGCCGTCAGCGTCGGCTGCCCAGCGCGGGCTGGTGGTTCGAGCAGATGCGCAAAGCGGTGGACGACGCCATCGAGTGGCAGCCAGCTCAGCCAGCGCGCCCGGAGCAGACGCACCTGCTGCTGGTGGCGGGGCCGAAATCCGCGTAGGCCACCGTCACTTCGCGGCGGGCCGGTCCTTGTATTTCTCGTAGAGCCGCGTGTGGCGGCTGTCCAAGGGCACCTCGCGGCCGGCAATCCACATCCGCTTCACGTTCGCACGGAGGTCGAGGATGTTTCCGTCGCTGGCGAAGAACGTCGCGTCCTTATTCGCCTCCAGCGAGCCGAGGCGGTCGGCGAGGCCGAGCACCTGCGCGGGATACAGCGTGAGGCCCTTGAGCGCCTCGCCTTCCGGCAGGCCAAAGGCTACGGCTTGTGCGGCGGCATAGGGTGTGTTGCGGGCGGAAGTGGCGTTGCTCGCGCCCGAACCTTCGCTGAACAGCACCTTCACGCCGGCCTGGTGCAGCTTGGCTGCGCCCTTGAAGTGCGCGTCGTAGGCGTCGGTGTCGCGGAACGGCTGGTCGAAGGTGGACTCGAAGATGACGGGCACTTTCGCTGCGGCCAATTCCTCGGCCACGCGCCATGCGTCGCGCCCGCCAGCAATCGCGATCCGGTATTTGCGCTGCCTGGCCCAGGCGAGGGCAGCCTTGATCTGACGGCCGTCGTCCGCGTGAACGATCAGTGGCAGTTCGCCCCGCACCACGGGCAGCAGCGCCTCCCAAGCGGGCACCTTCGCCGGGGGTTGGCCATTCTTGCTCGGGACGCCCCAGGCCTTTGCGTAGGCGTGGGCCTGGTCGAAGAATTCATCGAGTTCCTTCAGCCGCTGGTTGCGCTCCTTGGCCTGATCCTCAGGCGACTTGGCCTTCGTGCCGCGCGCAAGTTCCTTGGGCGTGACGTTCAGGTGCATCGCGGGCCAGAAAATGTGCATTGCGACCGGGGCCTTGACGGTCATTTCCTCCATCGTCCAGCCGGCGAGCGAGATCACCCCGGATTGGCCGCTGACCGTGCCGCCAAGTGGCAGCACCAGTGCATGCGTGATGCCGTTGGCGCGCGCGACCGGGATCAGCTCCGAATCCGGGTTCACGGCCAGCCATGCACGCACGTCGGGCGTGTGCGTGCCCGTCTCGGTCGTGTCCTGTGTGGCGCGGACGGCCGAAATCTCGGTGAGGCCGAGCGAGCTGGTCGGCAGGATGAGGCCAGGGAACAGGTGCAGGCCCTTCAAGTCCACGGTGCGGTCGGGCTTCGCGTTGGGCGAAGACTTCGTGACGGAAAGGATCTTGGTCCCGCGTGTCAGGACGAAACCGGGCGCGAGCGTTTCGCCGGCGACGGTGTGGACGGTTGCGTTCGCATACAGCACCAGTTCTTCGGGACTCCACGGCGCGAGGAGGGATTTGTCGGGGATGGGACGGGCTGGCGTCAGCGTGGGCGCCCCTACCTGCGCGCCGGTTGACAGCACGCAGGCCAACAGCAAGGTGAAGAACGCAGGCAGCAGTTTGGCGGCGAACATGGGCGCGTTTATGGCGGCTCGCGGCGGCAAGCGCAAGCGCGCCTTCCGCTCACGGGCGGACGGCGGCGAAGCGCAGGCCGCGCGTGCTCACGCGCAGCTCGGCGAGGCCGAAGCCTTCCATCACCGCTTCGTAGATGGCCGCACCGAAGAGAATCACGTCGGCGCGCTTGGGCGGCAGGCCGGGCAGTTCGCGGCGTTCCGCCAAGGGCAACTTCCAAAGCCGTTCTACGTGCCAGCGCAAACGCTCGGCGGTGAAGCGTGTGGCTTCGATGCGGTCGCGATCGAAGTCGGATAGTTGAAGCTCCAGCCGCGCGAGGATGCTCGTGGTGCCGCCGGTGCCCACAAGGCAGGGCAGGGCGGGGGTGAGCTGCGCCAGATGTGGGGCGAGTTGCGGGCGCACTTCGTGGTCGAGAAAGGTGCGGAGCTGCGCGCGGAGGGCGGCCAGTTCTGCGGGCGCGGGCGGGTCGGTGAGGCGTGTGGCTTCCAGCAGCCGCACGGTGCCGAGCTTGAAGCTGTCGCGGAACAGCGCTTGGCCGGCGTGGCCGAGGATGAACTCCGTGCTGCCGCCGCCCACGTCCAGAAGCAGAATTGGCTGGGCCCCGAGCGAATCGTCCGTCAGCACGCCTTGAAAAGCCCAGTCCGCCTCCTGCTCGCCGCTGATGACTTCTACCGCCACGCCGCAGGCCGCGCGCACGGCGGCAAGGAGTTCATCGGCGTTCACCGCGTCGCGGGCGGCGCTGGTGGCGATGACCCGGAGATGCGCCGCGCCCTGTTTGCGGGCGGTGCTGACGAAATGGGCGACAGCTTTCGCTGTATCAGCGATGGCCTCGGGGCGGAGCCGGTGGTCATCATAGAAGCCCCGGCCCAGGCGCGTTTGCTCGCTGCCTTCCCAGACCGGATCGACGGTGGCTGCCGAAACGTCCGCGACCAGCAGCTTCACCGAGTTGGTGCCGATGTCGATGACGGCGCGACGGGTCGAAGCCGCAAGGCGGAAGGCGGAAGGCGGAAGGCGGGCAGCGAAGTGCTCGGGATCGTGGCTCACGGGACAAGGCACCTTTAGCTAATCACTTCTCCTTCGACTCGCGCTTGGCCAACACCGCCGCGCCCGTGATGCCCGCGTCGTCGCCGAGCTTGCTGGCGAGGATTTCAACCCCCTTGGCCGTGCCGGGCAGCGCGTAATCCTTCGCCGTCTCCACAATGATGGACAGCATGTCATCCGCGAGTTGGTCCATCACGCCGCCGCCCAAGACGATGACTTCCGGGTTCAGGAAATTGATGACGTTGGCGACGGCAATGCCGGTGTATTCGGCGGCCTCTTCGACGACCTGCTCGACGAACTTGTCCCCGCGCCGGAGCGCTTTGCGGAGGTCGCCGCTGCGCATGTCCGTCAGCTCCGGGCCGAGCATGTCGGTAAGCACAGTCTTCTGGCCGTCTTTGACGGCGCTCTGGATGCGGCGGAAGAGCGCGGTGCGGCTGGCGAGCGCCTCGAAGCAGCCCTTGTTGCCGCAGCCGCACTTGGGGCCGTTCACTTCGAGCACCATGTGGCCGATCTCGCCGGCGGTGCGGTTGAAACCCGAGTAAGGCTTGCCGTCCAGCATGATGCCGCCGCCGATGCCCGTGCCGAGGAAGATGCCCACCATTGAGCGCGGCTTGGGGTCCAGCTCCGTCTCATACACGCCGAGCGCGCAGGCATTGCAGTCGTTCTCGGCGAAGACCGGCAGATCAAGCTGCTTCTCCAGCGCCTTCTTGAGCGGCACGTCCTCCCACTTGAGGTTCGGCGCGAAGATCATCCGGCCCTCCACCGGGTCAATCGCCCCCGGCGCGCCGATGCCCACGGCGCGGATGTTGTCCGTGTGGAGGTCGCACTCGTCAATCACCTCGTGCACGCAACGGGCCACGCGCTCCAGCACGCCCTCGGGGCCGCGCTCGGGCTTGGTGCTCATCTTGACTTTGCCGAGGCACTTAAGCTGCGGGGTGAAGACGCCGGCGAGAATCTTGGTGCCGCCGAGGTCCACGCCGACGAAGTGTTCGCGTTTGCCAGATGCTTCGGCCATGAGTGTATGGGATTGGTTTACCGAGTTGTGCCCGGGTCCCGCGCATGATGCAAGCTCAGCGGGAAACTACGCACGTTTAACCACTTTTTCTGATCTGCGGCCAGTCCGGAATTGTTACAAATCGGCTCGGGCCAGCACCATGACCCTCGTATCGCGTCGTGCTCCGCATTACCGCATCCGCGGGCGTTCACGGTGGCGTTGCTTCCTAATTGGACCGGGCGACGGGCGGGGCAGCCTGGCGGCGTTCCTTGGCTTTCTCCGTCCAGGTAATGAGACCGGCTCCCAGCATGATCAGCAGCACGCCAGCCCAGCGCAGGGGCGGAATTTCCTCCTGCAGGAGAAATTTGGCGGTGAGGGTGGTCAGCACAAAACCCATCGCGGTCAGGGGCCAGATGAAGCTCACGTCGCTGCGCGAGAGCAGGACGAGCAGGGCGACGAAGAAGGTGGCTTCCAAGGCCACGCCCACGAGGATGTTGGCATTGGTGACGCCGGCTTTGACGGCCCGCCAGATTTCCGCGGCGTTGACCTGTTTGACCTCGCCGATTTGCTTGAGTCCCTTGCTGAGGAAGACGACGCCGATGGCCTCACAGACGAGACCGGCGATGAGGATGGCGAGGATTTTGGTCATGCTGGAGGGCGGCGATGAGCGGGGTTAAAACTCAAATTGAATGGCTGGGCGGCCGCGTCAGGTGTCTGCATTGAATCCAAGTCTCAAACCCATTCCCTCCGCTACAAGTCCTGATAGCGGATGAGCTCGATGCTTCCCTCCGTCACCAGCGATTTCACGCGCGGGCTCACGAGGGCGTCGAATTCGTGGCGAAATTCGTCGAGCGAGGGGTGCGAGTAAAGCTCCGAGTCGCCGCGCGGCAGCACGGGCAGGAGGCGGGTGAGGTAGCGCTCGTCCACGCGGGCGTTTTGCAGCAGGCCGAAGACGCGGTCGGTGGAGCGGATTTCCGTGTGGGCGAGGTGGCGACGCGCGCGGGCGGACAGGCAGCAGAAGATGAGTGCGTGGCTGGTCCGGTAAAGCCACTGACCGCGAGCGAGGCGGAGGTCCAGAGAGAAAGGATCGTCGGTGATGCGCAGCTGGCGGATGCCCCATTCCAGATGCCGGGCGGCCAACAGTCCGAAAATGGTGGGGTGGAGGTGGAGGTTCAGGTGGCCGTTGACGTGATCGAGCACCAGTCCGGTTGCCTTAAACTTCCTGAACTGCGCTCCGATCTCCCGGGCCAGCTGCAGGCGAAGACGGCTCTGGAAAAAGTAGCGCAGGCCGGCGGCGACGGGGGAGTTGGTGAACTCGCCCTGCGGAGTGACGAGGTCGGGAATCTCGAGGCGGTCGCAGGCCGACCGACCGCAGACCAGCGTGAGGTGCAGACCGACGCCGAGGGTGGGGTTTTGTCGGGCCAACTCGACGGCCTCTTCAAAGGCCTCGCCGTTCACCATGAGGCTGGCCGTAGTCAGTATGCCTTCGCGGTGGGCACGGATGACGGCTTGGTTGATGGAGTGGGAGCGGCCAAAATCGTCGGCATTGACGATGAGCCGGCGGCGGGTGGCGAAGTTCGGCGCTCGGCCTGATTTGCCAAGGCGCTGCGCGTGATTTTGGAGAGGTCCGGTCTTCAGGCTCTTGGGCGTGGCGGGAGGCTCCGGGGGCGGCAGGGGACCGTTGGGGGCCGGGACATTGTCACGCGGGTCAACCGCTCCCCGGCGCTTGGGCTTGAACCCGGCGAGATCGCCCGGCGGTGGCGTCATGCCTGCGGGCGGCGTGAGGCGCAAAGGCAAATCGTCCACGCCGCGTGGCGCACGGCCGGCAGAACGGACCGGGCTGGAAGTTTGCTCAGACGCCATAGTTCGGCACCAATGCACCGGTGGCGGAGCGATACCATGTGCGGAGGATGAGGGCGAGCTTCTGGAGCTTGTGGAGCTTGGTGGGCTGGGGGGCGAGCACGGGGAAATCGCGTTGCTCGAGCTTGCGCAGCAGACGCCAATAGACCGCCCCCATCAGTTCGGCGGCGACCATCGCCCGTCGGTCCTCCGGCGGGAGGGTGGCGCGCGCCCGGGCGAAGTGATGACGGGCGCGGTTGGCGGTGGTCTGCGCCAAGCGACGGAAGCGCGGGCTGAACTGGCCGGCCAGGATCTCCGCCTCGGTAACCTCGTGGCGGCGAAGTTCGGCCAAGGGCAGGTAAATGCGGCCGCGCGCGGCGTCGTTGCCCACGTCCCTGAGGATGTTCGTAAGCTGAAGCGCCTGTCCCAGGTGAATGGCGTATTCGCGGCACGCCGGCTGGGAGTAGCCGAAGATTTCAATGCTCAGCAGGCCCACGACGGAAGCGACGCGGTAGCAGTATTGCTCTAGTTCGGCCCAGGTCTCGTAGCGGGTCACATCGAGGTCCATCTCCACGCCCCGGATCAGCTCATCAAACAGCGAAAACGACATGCCATGCGCGGCGATGTAGGGCTTCAGCTCGCAGTTGATCGGTATTTTGGGATCCCCGCCGGAGCAAGCGGCCCGGACGTCTTCACGCCACTGGGCGAGCCGAGCGCGGCGTTGTTCGACGGGCACGGTCTCCTCGTCGGCTACGTCGTCGACTTCGCGGCAAAACGCGTAGAGCGCGCTCATGCCGGCCCGCTTTTCCTTGGGCAGCATGATGAACGCAAGCGCCAGATTCGAGGCGCTGCGTTGCGTGATCTGCTCGCTGACAGGAGGGGTCATGAAATCAAGGGGCATGGCAACCTCGGGCCGGGTGGCGGCACGGGCCGATCAACGACGAAAATGGCAGGTTCATGGAGCGCGGCGCGGGGGCAGGCCACCGGTTTCCGCAAGGGTGGGGTTGCGCGGCAGGCGCACCTTCCGCTTGCGCTTCTTGCGGCGGGAGAGGGTCAGGAAAAGGAGCAAGGGCACAACCACCAGCAGGACGGCACCGCTGATGGTGACCAGTTGACTGTCCAACCCGGTGCCCGCACGGGGAAGCCCGGCCTGTGGAAGCTCCACTGGCAGCGCTTCTGCCGCCAGGATGATGGGGAGACCGCTGGGCATAAGGGTCATTTCTCCAGCACGTCGGTGTCACCGTCAGGACTGGATTCAGTGCTGATGTTGAGCCGCTGCATCCGGTAGCGAAGCGAGTGGCGCGTGACTTTGAGCCGTTCTGCAGTCTTGTTGATGCTGAAGTGGTTCCGTTCTAGAGCGGCCTGAATGAGCTGCTTCTCGAAGCCGGCCAGCGCTTCATCCAGCGAATCGGGCACGGGGACGGCGGTGCCGGGATCGCTCTTGCGCAGCTTTGTCTCGAGTTCGAAATCCGGAAGGTGCAGCGGATGGATTTGCGGGCCCGGGGACAGGATGACGGCGCGCTCGATGACGTTGCGCAGCTCGCGGACGTTACCGGGCCAGTGGTGCGCCATCAGCTTGGTGGCAGCCGGTTTGGCGAGGGTCATCACCGGCTTGCCAAGACCGCCGCAGAACTGGTTGAGGAAATGCTCGGCCAGCAGACATACGTCCTGAACGCGTTCGCGCAGGGGCGGCGGCCGGAACTGCACCACGTTGAGGCGATGGTAAAGATCCTCGCGGAAGTGATTGTCCTGGATCGCGTGGATGATGTCCCGGTTCGTGGCGGCCAGCAGCCGGACGTTCACCCTGAGCTCCTCATTGCCGCCCACGCGCGTGAAGGAGCCATCCTCCAAGAAACGCAGCAGCTTGGCCTGGAGTGACCGGCTCATGTCACCGATTTCATCCAGAAAGATGGTTCCGCCATCGGCTTCCTCAACCCGTCCCAGCTTCAGCTTGAGTGCGCCGGTGAAGGCCCCCTTTTCATGGCCGAACAGCTCGCTCTCGAGCAGGGTTTCGGGAATCGCCGCGCAGTTGATCCGGATGTAGGGCTTGCGGGCGCGGGTGCTCAGGCTGTGGAGCGCCCCGGCAATGAGTTCCTTGCCCGTGCCGCTTTCGCCAAGAATGAGCACCGTGGCGTTGGTGGGGGCGACGGTTTTGATGAGCTCGCGCTGCTCGCGCATCTTGGGTGACTCGCCGATGATGCTTTCCAGGGAGTATCCGCTGGTCACCTTTTCGCGCAGGGCGGCGTTTTCCTGGAGCAGGCGATAGCGTTCGGCGCACCGGCTGACGTGCAGGAGGAGCTCCTCTGGGGCAAAGGGTTTGGGCAGATAGTCGCTGGCCCCGGCCTTGATGGCTTCCGCCGCCAGCTTCGGGGTGGCGTAGGCCGTGATCATCAGCATGGGCAGGTCAGGCCGACGCTTCCGGACGCGTGCGAGCAGTTCGTAGCCGCTGATGCCGCCAAGATGGGCGTCCGTGATGAGCATCAGGAACTCGCGCTTTTCGACAAGTTGCTCCCCCTGCTCGGCGCTTTCGACCGTTTCCACCGCATAGCCGTCGTCCGCCAGCAGGGCGGAGAGGGACAGGCGCATGTTTTTCTCGTCGTCCACGAGAAGGATGGGCGGCAGTGGACGGGTCATGCGGCGGCGTTCATGGTTGCTTTGGCCGGGAAGGTTAGGGTGAAGGTGCTGCCCTTTCCAAGTGCGGATTCCACGGCCACCTTGCCGCCATAAATTTCGGCATTGTGCCGGACGATGGCCAACCCCAGTCCGGTGCCCTTTTCCTTGGTGGAAAAATAGGGTTCGAAGATTTGCTCCCGCTGATAGTCGGGGATGCCCGGACCGTTGTCGGCAATGGCAATATGGATCGCGCTCCGGGCGTCGAGCCGCACCGAGATGTCGATCTGTCCGGTCCCATTCAGCGCATCGCGGGCGTTGGTTAACAGGTTCACCAGCGCCTCGCGGAGGTGGGCGCGCTGCATCAGCAGAGGGGGGAGTGATGGGGGGCAGGTGACCTTGATTTTTATCTCATGCTGCAGCGCGGGCGGGAAGGCACGCTTGAGCGCCTGCTCCAGTTCCTCGGCCACATCCAACCGCTCCACCCGGCCCTCCGCGAGTTGGGCGTAACCCATCAGTTCGGTGATGATGCGGTCGGACCGCATTACCTCTTCGCGGATCATCTCAATCTGCTGCAGCGCAGCGGGCCGGCTGTCTGCGAGGGATTTTTGAAGGCTGAACGCGGCGTTGTTGATGATGGCGAGTGGGTTCTTGAGCTGATGCGCGATCTCAGCCGCGAGCCGACCAGTCGAGCGCAACTGCTCCTGCCGCACCGCAAATTCCCGGGCCTCTTCCTGCGCTTGGAGCTGAAGGTCCGCCAACACGTTGATGCCGTAACAGGAGAAGGCGAGGAGGAGGAGAAGCAACACGCGGCTGAAGAGGGATTGGAGCGCATTCCGATCCGACAGACCGGTAACGGCGAGCAACAGCGCTTGGCCGACTTCCAAGTGCTGGTCCCCGCTGTCGGGGCGTGCAAGTCGGCGCTTCGAACGTGTCGCCGGGGGGGCTTTCGCTGCTGGAGCGTTGGTCGCCAGTGCACTCGCTACTTGCGGCAAGGTTACGGCTGGCGCCAAGGCCGACGGCAGCCCATCTGACAAAGTCTCCTGATCCCACTTCAGTTCATGCAGCGTGAGATCGAGCAGCCCCGCGAACAAGTAGCAGAGGATGATGAAGAGGTTGACCGCGATTTGCAGGCGGACGCTGGTAATGCTCAACGCGTTGCGAATGACCAGCACAAGAAAGACCCAATAAATCGTGCTCTCCAATCCTCCGGTGCTGACCAGCAACAGCGACACAAACGCACCATCCACGATAATGATCACGAACACCCCCCACTGCACCCATGCGACTGGCAAGTAATCCATCGCCAGCAGCACCCCGCCGATCAGGATGTTGGCCAACAAGTAAGCGCGAAAAGCACCGCGCACGGTGCCTATATCCGTCTCGCCCAGTGTCGGCACTCCCTCGAACCAGTCCGACAGGAGGAAGTAAGCCAGCGCACTCAGCACGATCACCTTGATCGTCAGGCACACGTCGCGCTCCATGAAACGGATGCGGTCCGCCTGCTGCTCCGGCGGGACTTCGGGAGCCTTGAACAAGCTCGCGAGCAGCTTCGCCTTCGGTGAGCGGAGGAAGGTCATGGCTGCACCAGCTTCAAGGCCGCCTTCGTGATGCTCTCCACCTCGCTCAACCGCCCCAGCCCTTCGTAACCACACGACAACATCCCTTCCGCCGGGCCCACGAACTTCGCGCCGCGCGCCGTGAGCGTGCGGACATTGGCCTGCGTCGCCGCGTGCGCCCACATCTTGCCGTTCATCGCGGGCGCGAGGAGCAGCTTGGCCTTCGGGCTCAGCGCGAGCGCGATGCACGTCAACGCGTCGTCCGCCAACCCGTGCGCCAGCTTCGCGAGGCAGTTCGCCGTCGCCGGGGCGATGAGCAGCATGTCCGCCTCGTCGGCAAGCCGGATATGCGTGGGCTGCCAACCGTCCTCCTCATCATACAAGTCCGTCACCACGGCGTGCCGCGAAAGCGTTTTGAAAGGCAACGGCGTGATGAACTTTTGCGCATCGGCGGTCATCACCACGCGCACGGCGCAGCCCGCCTTCACGAGCTGGCTGCAAACATCCGCCGCCTTGTAAGCCGCGATGGAACCGGTAACGCCGAGGACGACGACGGGCGGGCGGGCGGTGGCAGTGGTGCGGTGGCTGACTTTGCTCATGGTCGGAGCGTGCTACGTGTTGCGTGTTGCGGCAAAAGGCTGACACACCCGCGCCCAACACGAAACACGAAACACCAGTTTCCCCATCTCGCGCGAATTGCCAACACCATCCCCCCAATCCGGCCCGAATCATCCCCTGCGGAGGCTATGTTCAAAACACGCTCCAGAGCCACATACTCTCGATGTTGGATCCCATCGGATTCAGCTCGAATGTCGAACGCTGTCGCAACCGAACCTGTCCATCCGCCCCATGCCGTAGCTCCGGCTGCCCCGGCCCGAGGCAAGCGCGCGAGGTCCACGGACTTTGCGAAGCTGGCCTCGGCAACTGCTCCAGCGCGCTTCACCGCGGAGACCATCCGGCGTGATGCATTGGCTGGATCCATCACAGGGTTGCTAGCCTTGCCACTGACGGTCGGCATCTGCCTCCTGTCGGAGTATCCGATTCAGGTCGGACTGCTGACGGTCGTGTTCGCGTGTGTCATCAGCTTCGTCACGTTCCTGTTCCGGCCGGGCAACTACGTGGGCGCGCCCGGTGTGGCTGCCGGCCTGGCGCCGGTGCTAGCGATGAGCATGCACAAGTTCGGCATGGAGAACATGCCGCTGCTAATCTTTATGACCTCGGTCATGCAGGCGCTGGCATGGCGGTTCAACTGGCAGCGCTTCATTCTCAAGGCCATTCCCAATTACCTCATCGAGGGCCTGCTCGCCGGCATCGGGCTGAAGATCGCGCTCAAGTTTCTGCCCTACACCTTCGGCGTGGTCACGGAGACGGCGGAGTATTGGAGCATGGATCGGCTCAAAATCATCGCGTTGTCCATCGGCGCGCTGTGGTTCTTCCTGCACCTCTTCGGCAAATACAAGACAACTTACCCCGCCGTGCCGTATGTCGCGGTCATCCTGCTGGGATTAGTGGCCGGGCATTACTTCACGGTGCCGATGCTGCACATCGAGCCGTCGGCGGTGAAGCTGGCGCTGCCATTCGCCAACATCGGCAACCTTCCACCCCGGATGCTCCTCGAGATCTTCGGCTACTCGGTGATGCTGGGGCTGATTGACGTGATCGAACAAGTCACGAGCAACGCCGCCATCGAGAAGATCGACCCCCTCGGCCGCCCGGCCAATACCAATAACAGCCTGCTCGCCATCTGGGTGGCCAACCTCGGCTCCAGTTTCTTCGGCGGCATGACCAATCTCGACGGCCTCGCCAAAAGCGCCACCAACGCGCTGGCGGGAGCAGTCACGAAACTTTCCAACCTCTTCACCGCACTGGTTCTGGGCATCTTCGTGCTGGAGCCGCACTGGCTTGAGCATCTCCCCTACTTCGCGCTGGCCGTGCTGATGATTTTCACCGGCTGGAAAATGATCTCCGGGCTGGTTCATGTGGCCGCGCACGGGCGCTACGAGCTAATCCTCGCGCTGTTCTGCGGCATCCTCACCTACACGGTCGGCATCTTTGAGGGGTTGCTGGTGACGCTCGGGGTCCACCTGTTCGTGAACTTCGTCATCTTCCGCCACGAGCACCTGCCGTTGCTGAAAATCCTGAAGAAGCTCGCCGAGCGCTTCAGCGAGCCCGTGCATCCGCACAGCACGGAGACCATGCACGTCCATAGCGACAAGGAGATTGGCGGCCTGCACTACAGCAGCGTGCAGCGCAACCCGGCTGACCAAAAGCAGCTCAAGGATTTCATCAACGACTGGGCCTTCGGCATCAACACCCACAGCTTGCCGGCGGTGGTTGGCACCTACGATTACAACGGCCTGCTCTGGGGCACGTTTGCGAAGGAGCTGCGCGAGGGACACCACAACATCAAGGGCTACTTCGAGCACCTCTTCGATTTGAAGAACGTCCACGTGCGCTTCGAGTCCGCCGAGGTCCGACAATACAAGGACATCTACATCCAGTCGGGCAAATACGTCTTCACCTTTGACCGCAAAGACCAGCACATCAGCGTCCCCGCCCGCTACTCGTTCGTCTGTAAAAAGGAGCGCACGGGCTGGTTTATCCTCGAACATCACTCTTCGGAATTTCCCGCCTGAGCCACGTTTCCCATCGTTATGACCACGACCCTCATCTGCCTCGCCATCCTCGTTCTGCTCGTCCTCAGCACCGCCGTCATCCGGCAGGGCTACGTGGGCGTCGTCACCCGCTTCGGGCGCTACGACCGCACCATGCAGCCGGGACTGAATTTCAAGCTCCCGTTCGTCGAGAGCGTGTGCAAACGCATCTCGGTGCAGAACCAATCCATCGAGCTCGAGTTCGAGGCCATCTCGCTCGACCAAGCCTACGTGAACTTCAAGTCGCTCATCGTGTTCGCGGCGCAGGACAGCTCGGAGGAGACGATCAAGAAAATCGCCTTCCGGTTCATTGACGAGAAGAGCTTCATGCAAACGCTCGTGCGTAGCGTGGAAAGCTCCATCCGCGCGTTTGTCGCCAAGAAGAAGCAGGCGGAAATCCTCGTGCTCCGCGCGGAAATCATCGGTGCGGTGAAGGACCACCTGGAAGAGTCGCTCAACAACTGGGGCTATCACCTGCTCGGCTTGCAGATCAACGACATCTCCTTCGACGAAGCCATCATGCGCTCCATGTCGCAGGTCGTTTCCAGCAACAACATGAAGCTCGCCGCTGAAAACGAGGCGCAGGCCCAATACCTCATCAAGACCCGCGCTGCTGAGGCCGAGGCCCGCGCCATCCAGGTGAAGGCCGAAGCAGAACGCGACGCTTCCCTGCTCAAGGGCGAAGGCAACGCACGGTTCCGCGAGCAAGTCGCGCAGGGTCTGGCCAACGCCGGCAAGACGCTCAACGAAAACGGCGTTCCCCCGGGCTTCATGCTCTTCACGATGTGGCTCGACGGAATGAAATACGTGGCCGAACACGGCAAGGGGAACGTCCTCTTCTTCGACGGCTCGAACGAAGGGCTCGAACGCACGATGAAGCAGATGCAGGGGCTCAAGTCTCTCGACCACCGCGCCTCCGCTGCCGCCGGGCATTAGGCGAGCCGCGGGGGCCTATTCCTCCAATCGCTTCCGCGCCGGCACCGCCAGCTCGATCCGCAGCCCGTGCGGCTCCACGCGCTCCGTGCGCAACTCCCCGCCGGACTGCCGCGCCCGCGCCCGCATCCCGACCATCCCGAGCGAGGGGCGCGCGATACCTGTCGCATCCGGCGGCGGCAGGCCCCGGCCGTCGTCTTCGATGAGCAGCCGGATTTCGTTCGCATCCGCCGTCAGCGCCACGCGCACGCGCCTCGCGCCCGAATGCCGCGCAACGTTCGTCAACGCCTCCTGCGCGATGCGGAAGAGATGCGTCTCTGTCTCGTCCGCGTAACGGCCCACGCCGGTCGCGGTGAACTCAACTTCAAGCTGGGTGCGCTGCGCGAACTTCTCCACCAGCCAGCGCAGCCCGGCGTCGAGGCCGAAATCATCGAGAATTACCGGCCGAAGCAATTGCGAAAGCTCGCGCACATTGGCGATGGATTCGTCCACGAGTTGAAGGCAATCGTTCCGCACGGCTTCGAGGTTGGGCAGCCCGCCCTTCGTGAGATTGGAACGCACCGCCGCGAGTGACTGCCCCAGTTCGTCGTGCAGTTCATGGGAAAAGCGCCGGGCCGCCTGCTCTTGGCTTTGCAGCATGTGCCATGACACACGGTCCAGTTCGCTGGACTGCCACTGGAGGCGTTGGATGCTCTGCCGCACGAAGCTGATGGTGATGAGCGCGCACGCCAGCGCGAGTGCTAGGCAGGCTCCCAGCAGCCTCGCCGCATCGCCACCGAGCTGCTCCGACTCGCGTTCTATGTCGCGCTCCGCGGCAGCCAGCCGTGCGGAACTCGCGCGGATCAGCTCGTTGACCAACTCTACCACGCGGTCGTGGTGGAGAAACAGCGCCTCCAACTTTGGGTGCGGCACCGGCTGCGGGCCTTTGAGCACACGGTGCGCTTCGGTCGTGAACGCCTTCACGCTGGCTTCCAACTCGACCCATTGCCGCGTTCCGGCCACCGCGCGACCTTCGGTCGAAAGTCGGGACAACTGCCGGTCGCTGTCATCAAGTTCGCGGAGCAGCACCGTGGGGTCGGCGGACTCCGGGTTGAGTTGCGCGGCACGGTGCAGCACCTCCGTCATCGCGTTCTCCTCCACCTGCACGTCATGCACCAGCCGCGCGATGAGCAACTGGTCGCGCGCCAACTCGGCCACGCCCTCGCGAATGAGCCGGCTTTGCCGCACCGCCACCCAGCCCGCCGCGCCCAGCAGCAGCAGCACCAGCAGAAAACCCAGCGCCAGCCCCCGCAGGACGTTGCGCCCGCTGATGCTGAAATACGTGAAGGGCATGGCGCGCGCCGTTCAGCCCACCACGCCGTGGCGCACGGCGAAGCGCACGAGTTCGTTGCCCGAGTGCAAGTTGAGCTTCTCCATCAACTTCCCCCGATGCGCCTCGATGGTGTAGATGCTCAAGCTCAGTTGGTTGGCAATTTCCTTGTTTGTCCGCCCTTCCGCGATGAGCTGCAAAACCTCCCGCTCGCGGGCGGAGAGCAAATCCATCGGGTTGGTGACGTGCTTGCGGTAATCCTCCAGCACGGAGTCGCTGACTTCGGGACTTAGCCAGGCCTTGCCGGCGGCCACGGCGCGGACGGCGGCGAGCAGGTCGGCCTCGGTGGATTCCTTGAGCAGGTAGCCGCGCGCGCCGGCGCGGAGCATCTCACGGACATACACCCCGTCCTTCTGCATCGAGAGCGCCAGCACGCGGAGCCGGGGACAGGACTTCGCGAGCTGGCGGGCGGCTTCGATGCCGTTGAGCTGCGGCATGGTCACGTCCATCACGAGCACATCAGGCGCGAGCTGCTCGGCGAGCTCCATCGCCTGTCGCCCGTCGGAAGCCTCCCCCACAACTTCCATGTCCGCCTGCTCCTCAAGGATACGGCGGAACCCATGGCGGACAACGCGGTGGTCATCCGCGAGCAGGATGCGAATCTTGGGCGGCTGCATGGCGGCAATTTATCCCCGCGCGGCCGTAAACGCGGGAGACAGCGGCTGCGAAGACAGGGGCTCGCCTGCCTTGGCGTTCGCGTTGGAAACAGAGCTCACACCTCGGGAGCGGTTGAGCGTGCCTGCCGCATCAGCTCTGCGTTGTAGATGGCCTGCATCCGGCGCACGTCCTCACGGACGCTGGTGCTGATCAGCAGGTAATCGAAGTGCTTCCACTGGGCGATTTCCTGCCGCGCCACGGCCAGCCGTTTCTTGATGGCCTCGGGAGCGTCCTTGCCGCGCTTTTTGAGCCGCTGCTCCAGCACGGTGAGGGATTCGGGCGTGAGGAACACCTGCACCAGGGCGCGCGCCAGTTCGGGGTCGCTCGCCGCCTGGGTGCGGATGGCGGCCGCGCCCTGCACATCCACGGCCAGCAGCACGTCCTTGCCTGCGCGCAGTTTGCCCAGCACCTCTGCCTTCAATGTCCCGTAGCTGTTCCCGTAAACGGTCGCGTGTTCGAGGAAGTTCCCCGCCTGCACGCGCCGGAGGAAATCCTCCGCCGTGAGGAAGTAGTAGTCCACGCCGTCGCGCTCGCCCTCGCGGGGCTGCCGCGTGGTGCAGGTCACCGCCCGGCTGATGTTCGGGTTGTCCCTGAGCATCTGCTCGCACAAGGTCGTTTTGCCGCCGCCCGAGGGGGCGGAGAGGACGATCAGGAGGGAGTTGTTTCTCTGGCTCATCGGTCACTCCACGTTCTGCACCTGCTCGCGGAAGCGCTCCAGCTCCGACTTCACCTGCACGACTTCACGCGAGATGACGGCGTCCTGGGCCTTCGAGCCGATGGTGTTGATCTCGCGGTTCATCTCCTGGGAGAGGAAATCCAGGGTGCGGCCGACTGGTTCTTTGGCCTTCAGGCAGTCGGCAAACTGCTTGAAGTGGCTTTGCAGCCGCGTCAGCTCCTCCGTGATGTCCGAGCGGTCGGCAAAGAGCACGACCTCCTTCAGCATCCGCTCGTCGTCCGGCGCGATGCCCTCCAAGCCCGCCGTCTTGATGCGCTCCAGGAGGCGCGCGCGGAACTGCACCTGCACCTGTGGGGCCTGTGCCGCGATGCGTCCCGCCGCCGCGCGGATCAGCTCGATGCGCGCCGCCAAGTCCGCCGCCAGATGCTCACCTTCGCGCTCGCGCATCTTCACCAACGCGTCGAGCGCCTGCTGGACCGCCGCCTGCACCGCCGGCCAAAAACTTTCCGCGTCCGTCGCTTCGTCGTCGGCCTCCAGCACACCCGGCGCGCGCAACACATCGGACAAGCGCACGCCGCCGTTGAGGTTCAGTTCAGTCGCCAGCTTGGAAAGTTCCGCCGCGTAGGCTTTGGCCAACGCCGTGTTCACCTGCGCCACCGCGCCCACGTCCGCGCCGGAGTGAACGGCCACGCGCACGTTAAGCCGCCCGCGCGAGATGCGTTTGTTGATTTCGTCGCGGACTTGCGCTTCAAGGGGTTCGAGGTCGCGGGGCAGGTTCAGCGTGATTTCTCCGGATTTCCGGTTCACCGAGCTGAGTTCCACCGTGACCTTGACGCCGTCCCGCGCGCACTCGCCGCGACCGTAGCCCGTCATCGACTTCATGTGTCCCGACTATGGCAGCGTGGTCAGGGCGGGCGAACATTTTTTACGCCATGTGCGCCGTGTTTGGGGTGGTGCCCGCTTGCGACGCCCAGTCTTCGCCCCTACACTCCGGGCGTTGTCTGCTCCCTATCGTGAACTGCACCGTCTCACTTCTGGTCTGGTGGGCGGCAGCCTGTCTTCTCGCTGCGACGGCCCGCGGCGCTGAGGCCTCGGTGCACTTCGACCGAGACATCCGCCCCATTCTTTCCCAGCATTGTTTCGCCTGCCATGGGCCGGACGGCGGCAAGCGCAAGGCGAACCTGCGGCTCGACACCCGCGAAGGGTTGTTCAGCCAGACGAGCAGCGGCGGGCCGCTGGTCTCACCGGGCAAGCCGGACGGGAGCGCGTTGCTTCATCGGGTCGAGTCCGCCAACGCCGATGAGGTGATGCCGCCGCCGGCGACCGGCAAGGGACTGACCACCGCGCAACGGGCCTTGCTGCGCCGCTGGGTAGAACAGGGGGCGCCGTGGTCGCCAGGTTGGGCCTGGACCGCGCCGCAATTGCCGGCGCTGCCGTCCGTCCGTCAGGCCAACTGGCCGCGCGGGGAAGTTGACCGCTTCGTCCTCGCCGCGCTTGAAGCGCGCGGCTGGCGGCCGGCCCCCGAGGCTGATCGGGTCACGCTATTGCGTCGCTTGAGCTATGATCTCATCGGGCTTCCACCTACGCCGACGGAGGTGGATGCCTTCCTTGCTGATGAGTCGGCGCAAGCCTATGAACGCGTGGTGGATCGCCTGCTGGCGTCCAAGCATTTCGGCGAGCGCATGGCGCAGCACTGGCTCGACCTCGCCCGTTACGCTGATTCCGACGGCTACCACGATGACTTCACGCGCGAGATGCATGGCTACCGGGATTACGTCATCGCGGCGTTCAACCGGAATCTGCCCTTCGACCAGTTCACCATCGAGCAACTCGCGGGCGACCTGCTGCCCAACGCGACGCGTGAGCAGGTTATCGCGACGGCCTTCAACCGCAACGGCCCGACGACCTCCGAGAACGGCGCGGACGCGGAGGAGTATCGCGCGCGTTACGCAGCCGAGCGGGTGAACACGACGGCGACCGTCTGGCTCGGCCTCTCGCTCGCGTGCGCCGAGTGTCACGACCACAAATACGACCCGCTGACCGCGCGCGATTACTACCGGATGTTTGCCTTCTTCAACCAGGTGCCGGGCAACCCGCTTGCGAACGGCCCGGAGGCGCAGCCCATTGTCCGGCTCATTCCCCCGGGCGGGGAAGCGCGGCTGCTTGCGGCTGAGGCGGAGATGAGATCCGCACAGGCCGCGCTGCGGAAACTCTATTACGAACCCCACGCGGCGTGGGACAAGGTGCAGCCGCTTTGGGAGCAGCGGATGCGTGAGACCAAACTCTCGCCGGCGCGGCTCCGTGACTGGCGCAGCGCTTCCCCGGCCGCGGAAGAAGCGAGTGCGCCCGAGAACCCGGCCGCCGCGCGCGGGCTGAAATGGAGACCCTTGCCCGATGGGGGCACGAATGAAGTGCGCCTGCCCGAATTCACCGGGACGCGGTTTGTGCAATGCGAGGTGACGGCCTCCGCACCCTGTATCGTGCGCTGCCACGTGAGCACAAATGCAACGGTGCGGGTATGGCTCGGCGAACGGCTGATGCACGTCACCGGGCGCGACGCCGAGTGGCCCGGACGGGCACGGTTCTTCAACGTTCGCGTCCCCGCCGGCCGACATCAGCTGTTCTTCCGGTTGGAGGCAGCGGGCGCGGGCCAGGTCGTGTGCGGAGCCGATGAGCTGGCGGCGCACCGCGTGCGGATTGATGGCTATCAAACGCAGCGCACGTTCGAAATCCCCCCGGCGAAACGCGACACGAATGAGCTGTTCGTGGTGCGGCGGACCTTCCGCGAGCTGCACATGCCTGAAATTGATGCGGCGCAAATCCTCGTGGAGGCCGCGGTGGCGAAACACTCAGCGGCTGCCCGTGGCAGCTCTCAGTTGCGCGTGATGGCCGACAGCACGAACGCGGTCCCGACCCACATCCTGCTGCGGGGCGATTTTCGGCGTAAGGGCGAGCGCGTCACGGCGGGTGTGCCGGCCGCGTTGGGCGAACTGCCGGCGGGCGTGAAGGCCGACCGGTTGGCTTTGGCCCGCTGGCTGGTGGCGAAGGAAAACCCGCTCACCGCGCGCGTGGCGGTGAACCGGTTTTGGCAAATGCTGTTCGGCACGGGGCTGGTAAAGACGAGCGAGGATTTCGGCGCGCAGGGCGAACCGCCGTCGCACCCGGAGCTGCTGGATTGGCTGGCCGTCCGCTTCCGCGATGGCGGTTGGGATGTGAAGGCGGTGCTGCGGGAAGTCGTGACGAGCGCAGCGTATCGGCAAAGCAGCATGAGAGGAACCGGAGTTCTGGAGTCCGGGAGCAATGGGCGACATCCTGCCAGCGCTCCCGCACTTCAACACTCCGCTCCCTCTCTCGACCCCGAGAACCGCTGGCTCGCTCGCGGTCCGCGTTTCCGTCTGCCCGCCGAGTTCATCCGCGACACGGCGCTCGCGGCAAGTGGCTTGCTGGACCGCGCGCGTGCGCCGGAGGGCCGCAGTGTGCTGCCGTATCAACCGGGCCCGGATTTGTGGCGGGAGTTCGCGTTCGGCGAGAGCCTGAAATACTTCCAGGACCACGACGGTGAGCTGTATCGGCGCGGCGTTTATCTGTTTTGGAAACGCTCCGTGCTGCACCCGTATCTGGCCGTGATGGACGCGCCCACGCGCGACACCTGCACGGCGCGTCGGCCCGTGACCAACACGCCGACGCAGGCGTTGGCGCTGCTGAACGAGACGTTGCTCGTCGAATGCGCGCGGGTTTTGGGTCAGCGGGTGTTGCTGGCGGATGAACCGGACGATGCGGCGCGCGTGCGGCTGGCCTTCCGGCTGGTCTTGGCGCGGCAACCGACGGACTTCGAGTCGCGCGCGTTGCTGGCCTTGCATGCCGACGCTCTGCGGCATTACCAAGCCAACCCGACAGCGGCGGGAAAACTCGTGTCCGTGGGCGAGTCGGTGCGGCCAGCTCAGCTCGATGTGGTCCAACTCGCGGCTTGGCTTTGCGTGGGCAACGCGCTGCTGAACCTCGACGAAACCCTCACGAAGGAATGAGAGACACGGTGAAAGGCAAGCCCGGCGAATTGAAGGCGGCACACGACCGCGAATCGGGCTCTTCGCAATCGGCGCTCCGGCCTCAATCGGCGGCATTGAGCCGGCGACGGCTCCTGCAATTCGGCGCGTATGGCTTGGGCGGGCTGGGGTTGCTGGCGGCGGCGGGCGGCGGAGTGTTGTCGCAGGTGCATCATGCCGCGCGGGCGAAGCGGGTCATTTTCCTCTTCATGGGCGGCGGGCCATCGCAGTTCGAGACCTTCGATCCCAAGCCGCAGTTGACCAAGCTGTGGGGCCAACCGATGCCGCACAGCTTCACGCGCGGCGAACGGGTGGCGCAATTGCAGGGCGCGCCGCTGTTCATCGTCGGCACGCGGCAAAAGTTCGCGCAGTGCGGACGCGCAGGCGTGGAGGTCAGCGACTTGCTGCCGCACATGCGAAAGGTGATGGACGAAGTCACCGTCATCCGCTCAATGCAGACTGACGCCATCAACCACGACCCGGGCGTGACCTTCATGCAGACGGGGCATCAGCAGCCGGGCCGGCCCGCGATGGGCGCGTGGTTGAGCTACGGCCTCGGCAGCGAGAATGCGAACCTGCCCGCGTATCTCGTGCTGCTTTCCGGCCAGGGTCAGGACCAAAACGTGAAGGCGCGTTACTGGAGCAGCGGCTTTCTCCCGACGATTCATCAAGGCGTGCAACTGCGCTCGCCGGGCGAGCCGGTGTTTTACCTGCAAAACCCGGCGGGCATGGATGCGGCGATGCGCCGGCGCATCCTCGATGGCGTGCGGGAGTTGAACGAGTCGCGTCAGGCGGCGGTGGGCGACCCCGAAATCGCCACGCGCGTCGCGCAATACGAGATGGCGTGGCGGATGCAGACGAGCGTGCCGGAGCTGACCGACTTGTCGAAGGAGCCGAAGAGCGTCTTCGACCTTTACGGCGACGCGGCGCGTAAGCCGGGCACGTTTGCCGCGAACTGCCTGCTCGCGCGGCGGTTGGCCGAACGCGGCGTGCGGTTCATCCAGCTTTACCATCGGGGCTGGGATCATCACGACGGCATTCAAGGCCGGTTGGTTCAGGAATGCGGGGCCGTGGACCAGCCGTGCGCCGGGTTGTTACGCGACCTGAAGCAGCGCGGCCTGCTCCAGGACACGCTGGTAATCTGGGCCGGCGAGTTTGGCCGCACGCCAATGGCGCAGGGTGATCCCCAGGCGGAGAACTACGGCCGCGACCACCACATGAAGGCGTTCACCGCATGGGTCGCGGGCGGCGGGTTTAAGGCCGGCGTGGTCCACGGCGCGACGGACGAGTTGGGCTACAACGTGGTGGCCGATCCCGTGCACGTGCACGACCTCCATGCGACGATGCTGCATCTGCTGGGAATTAACCACCTGCGGCTGACCTACAAGTTCCAAGCCCGCGAGCATCGGCTCACGGACGTGGCGGGGCAGGTGGTGACTAAGCTGCTCGCTTGAGTGACCCAGTCCCATTGCCCAGCGACGCCAGTCTCGAAGCGTCGGTCATTAGTCTTTCGGCGTTGGGCATTCTCCGGGAACAAGTGGCATAAAAGCTCTTGCGCGCAGGCCGACGCGGCGTTACAGCACCTTCGTCCCTGCGGGAGTAACAACGATGAAAGACTAACCAATAACCACCATCTCAACTTTGCGGCTTCGGCTGCTGTCCAATCCAAAACTGGTAATTTTGCTCACAGGACACGGTTCGAGGCACGCCCCATCGGGCGTGCCCGAAAGCGTTCTTGTGAAGGCATACCAGTGCCTGGATTGGGGCGTGAGAGCCTGTCTGAAAAAGCATGAAAGCTGAGGGATTACGCCAGCCGCCGGAGCATAATCCGTATCAGGGCGACATAAATCCAAGCCGTCGCGCTGGCCTCGCTGCGTTCGTAGTCGCG
>Ga0172367_10000530_pt1 | contig 58773 bp, 47 predicted proteins | sample Lak10m_FD_114542 | JGI IMG/M metagenome (GOLD analysis project Ga0172367, IMG submission 114542) | Freshwater microbial communities from Kabuno Bay, South-Kivu, Congo - kab_022012_10m | ecosystem: Environmental > Aquatic > Freshwater > Lake | place: Democratic Republic of the Congo: South-Kivu... | reverse complement strand
TCAACCTGTTGAGCAATGCGGTCAAGTTCACCCCCGAAGGCGGCAGGGTTGGCGTAAAGGCATCCGTCGACCGCGAGGACGCCATGTTGTTGATTACCGTCTGGGATACGGGCATTGGCATTGCCGAAAAGGACATCGAGCGTCTCTTTCAGCCGTTTGTGCAGTTGGATGCCGGGCTGGCGCGCGAAAGCAGCGGTACCGGGCTGGGGCTGGCGCTGGTGGCGCAGATGGCAAGATTGCACGGCGGCAGCGTCAGCGTTTCCAGCGAGGTGGGGCGGGGCAGCCGCTTCATCATCATCCTGCCGTGGAAGCCCGTTTCTGCCGCCGAACCCAATGGGCGCGCTGCGGCGAATGAACCCATATCCAAGCCTGTTCAAATCGAAAATTCGAAAACCATCTTGTTGGTGGATGACACCGAAAGCGTGCTGATGCTCTACCGGGATTATCTCAAGCGCCAGGGCTACAGGGTCGAAGTGGCAACGGACGGAATCGAATGTGTTAATAAAGCCATCGAACTGCGCCCCGACTTGATTTTGATGGATGTGATGATGCCCGCTATGAATGGAATGGAAGCCGCCAAACGCATCCGCGGCGAAGAGAGTCTGCGCCGCGTCCCGATTATTGCCCTGACCGCGCTTGCCATGCCGAGCGACCGCCAGCGCTGCCTGGATGCGGGCATGAACGATTATATGAGTAAGCCGATTGGCTTACAGGAACTGCTTGCCTTGGTGGAAAAGCACCTGGCTGGGCTGCCCGACAAGGAGGAAGCGTGAAACAAAAAATGACAAAAGCCGAATTGATCGCAGCCCTGGAGAGCGCCGAAAGGCGCATCGCCAGCCTGGAACAGGACGCCGCGCCAAGCCAGGACACCGCCCGCTTCCGCAGTTTCGTCGAACACTCCAACGATGGCATCATCCTATTCGACGAGCAGGGCAACATTACCATCTGGAATTCCACGATGGAAAAGATGACCGGCATTCCACGCGCAGAGATCATCGGTAGTTCATATTGGGAGATGCAGCATCGGCTCTTTACCCCGCAAGCCCTCTCCAGGATCGATCTCGAAAAACTCAAAACCGATATGCTGGCGGTATTCGCAACCGGGCGGCATTACAGTTTGGAAAAAGCCGTCGAGTTCGAAATTGAGACTCCCGGCGGGCGGAGATTCGTGCGGCTTTCCTCCTTCTCCATCAAGACTGAAAAGGGATTCTGCCTCGGCTCGATCATGCACGACATTACCGAGCGCAAATTGGCAGCCGAAGCCCTGCGCGAAAAAGAAGAAAACCTGAGCGCCTTTTTCCATACGGTGGATCATTTTCTATTCGTCACGGATGGGCAGGGAAACATCCTCCTCTCCAACGAAGCCGTCACCCGCCGCCTGGGATATTCCGCCGCCGAGCTACAGGGGCAGAACATCCTCATGCTGCATCCGCCGCAGCGGCGCGCAGAGGCGGCGCTCATTGTGCGGGATATCCTGGCAGATAAAACAGACTGCTGCCCGATTCCGCTGCTGGCAAAGGACGGGCGGGAAATTCCGGTCGAGACGCGCATTGTCAAAGGCAGGTGGAGCGGGCGTGATGCCATCTTCGCCGTGACAAAAGACATGTCAGAGATGATGGCATCGGAGGAGAAATTCTCCAAGGTATTCCAATCCAGCCCCGCGCCCATGGCGCTGACCGACTTAGCCGGCGGAAAATATGTGGAGGTCAATGAAGCCTTTTTAGCGCTCCTCGGCTTTACGCGCGATGAAGTTGTCGGCAGGACCGCCACCGAGTTGAATCTCTTTGCCGACCCCGCGCAGCGGGCGGCTTTACTGGGGCGCATGAAAGAGCAGGGTTATTTGCGCGACGAGGATGTTCTGGTGCGCGTCAAGTCGGGCGACCTGCTTCAGGGAGTATTTGCCGCAGAATTCGTTCATTTGCAGGAGAAGACGCTCTTGCTGACGGTCATGAACGATGTGACCGAGCGCAGGCAGGTAGCACAGGCGCTGCATGAGTCGGATGCCCGCTGGCAGTTTGCTCTCGAAGGCGCAGGGGACGGCGTGTGGGATTGGAACGCTCAAACAAACCGCGTATTTTTCTCCTGTCAATGGAAGCAAATGCTGGGGTATTCCGATGAAGAGATTGGCGACTCGCTGGACGAGTGGCAGAGCCGCGTCCATCCCGACGACCTGGAAAATACACTGGCGGAAGTTAATCTTCACCTTTCCGGTCAATCGCCGGTTTATATCAGTGAACACCGCGTTCTGTGCAAGGACGGCACATACAAGTGGATTTTGGATCGCGGCAAGGTTATCGAATGGACGAAGGATGGAAAACCCCTGCGGGTGATTGGCACGCACAAGGATATTGACCACCATAAGCAAATGGAAGAGACCCTGCGCAAAAGCGAAGCGCGTTTGAAGGGGTTTTTAGACTCTGCACCGGATGCCATGGTAATTGTCGGCTCTGACGGGAAAATCATCCTTGCCAATACCCAAACAGAGACGCTGTTTGGCTACACTGCGAGCGAATTGCTGGGAATGCCTGTGGAAGCCATGATTCCTGAACAGGTGCGTGAAAGACATTTGTCGCACCGCGCCAGCTTTGTTAAAACCCCAAAAAAATTCATAGCCGGCATTGGTAATGAAGTCTGCGCGCTCCGCAAGGATGGCAGCGAGTTTTTCGCCGAAATCAGCATCAGCCACCATCCTGTGGGCGACGAAATGGTCGTCCTCTGCGCCATTCGCGATGTTACCCAGCGTAAAAAAATGGAGAATGCGCTGCGCCAAAGTGAGGGGCATTACCGCGCGCTGATCGAAACGCTGGACGTGAGCCTTTGCCGCTGGCATCCCGATACCACGCTGACTTTTGCCAATGAAAAATACCGCAGACTCTTTGGCGTTCAAGGAAACGTAGAAGGCATTAAGTGGCTCGACTTTCTGCCGCAGGAAACACGCGCATCCACCGCTGGTTTCTACGAGAAACTGGCGGAAGAGCCAAAGACAGTTTCCTATGAGCATCCGGTGGTACTCGAAGATGGCAGCCAGCGCCACTATCATTGGATTGACTCGCCCATCTTCGACGACAGCAGAAAATTGGTGGAATTTCAGTCGGTGGGTGTCGATATTACCGACCGCAGGCAGGTGGAGAAACTTGTACAAGCCCAGCGCGATCTGGCACGTGTGATTGCCACCGCCGCTTCCAGCAGCGATGCCTGGTCGCAATGCCTCGAGATTGCCATGCGTGTTTCCGACATGGACAGCGGCGGATTGTATTTGTTCGACGAAAACCGCCAGGCGCTCGAACTGGTTCATTCTCAGGGGCTGAGCGCGGAGTTAGTCGGCGAGATTTCGCGCCTTGCGGCAGATTCTCCAAGCGCCCAGATGGTATTGCGCGGCGAGCCGATGAGTTTTTCGGAGGAAGAGCTAAGCCCGTTGGTATCCCATCGGCGCGAGGGGCTGCATTTGCTGGTGGTGATTCCCATCCGATACCAGAACCAGGTATTGGGTTGTTTGAATATCAGTTCGCATTCTTCGTCGAACGCGGTGGAACTCGCGCGCGGCATACTCGAATCGATTGCGTCCGAAATTGGCAGCGTGATCATCTTCATCAGAACTGAAGAGGCGCTGCGCCGCAGCGAGGCGCTCCTCTCCGAATCCCAGCGGATTGGACGCATTGGGCATGTCGAGTGGCGTTCGCCGCGAAATTCCCTGATCTGTTCCGACGAGATATACGATATTCTCGACCTGCCGCGGAATGGAGCGCCCATCACGCAGGACACCATTGCCGGTATGATGCTGCCCGAAGACCAGGATGCCCTGCGAAAACTTGAAACGCAATTGTTTGCCCAGCGCAAAGACCCGGATTACGAGTACCGCATCCTCCTCGAAGACGGTTCGGAGCGCTGGATGCACCAGATGGGAAAAATCACCTACGGCGAAGACGGTTTCCCCACCCGTATGCTGGCAGTCATTCAGGATGTCACCGAGCGCAAACAGGCAGAGGAAGCCCGCCGCGAAAGCGAAGGAAAATACCGCATCCTGGCAGAAAACATCTCCGATGTGATTTGGATTCTGGATGCTGCCACCCTGCGCTACCGCTATGTCAGTCCCTCGATCTTGCAATTGCGGGGGTACAACGCGGAAGAGGTCATGGCGCAAGAGATTTACGACGGCTTGACTTCCGAGTTTGCGCGGAAACTTGTCGAGGTATGGGGTCCGCGCATCGTGGAAGCGCGGCAGGGCGTGGTAAAAACATACATCGACGAGATCGAGCAGCCTTGCAAGAATGGCGGCACGGTTTGGACAGAGACCATCACGCGCTTTGCCCGCAACTCCGAAAACGGCGCCCTGGAAGTGTACGGCGTCTCGCGCAATATTACCGAACGCAAACGGGCAGCGGAAACCCTGCGCGAAAGTAACGAGACCGCCCAGGCGATCATCAATGCCGCCACCGAATCCGTCTTCCTGATGGAAATCGACGGCACGATACTTGCCGCCAACGAGACGACCGCGGCGCGTTTTGGCAAAAAGGCAGCCGATATCCTCGGTACGAACATCTATGATTTAGTTCCGCCGCGCGTGGCGGAAGCCAGAAGGAAACTGATCGAGCCTGTCTTCCGCGAAGGCAGACCCGTTCAGTTCGAAGATGAGCGCTTCGGCGTCTGGATCGAAAACAACGTTTATCCCGTCGCAGACCAGGATGGGCAGGTGCGGCGCATTGCCGTTTATGCGCGCGATATGACCGAACGCAAGCGGGCGGAGGAAGTCCTGCAAAAAAGCCGCAAGAGGGTCGAACTGGCGCTCGAAGGCGCAAATGCCGGCATGTGGGACTGGAACGTCCAAAGCGGCGAAACTGTCTTCAACGAACGCTGGGCAGAAATCGTCGGCTATAGTTTGCAGGAACTCGAACCGATCAACATCCAAACCTGGGCAAATTTATGCCACCCCGACGACTTGAAGGTATCTGTCGGCTTGTTGGGAAAACATTTTGAGGGAGAGACCGAGTATTACGAATGCGAAGCCCGCATGAAGCACAAGAATGGTTCATGGGTCTGGGTGCTCGACCGCGGGCGGGTGATGGAATGGGATGCCGAAGGCAAGCCCCTGCGCATGTTCGGCACCCACATGGACATCACCGAACGCAAACGCGAAGATCGCTATACCGAGGCGCGGCTGAAACTGGCAAACCTCTCCCACCAGGAAGTGGAGATGGAAACGTTGATGCAGACGATCCTCGACGAAGCCGAAGCGTTGACCGACAGTTCCATCGGCTTCTTCCACTTTGTCGATAAGGATCAGAACACCATCGCCCTGCAATCCTGGTCTACCAACACGTTAACATCCATGTGTACGGCAAAGGGTCACGGCGCGCATTACCCGGTCAACGAGGCGGGCATCTGGGCAGACGGCATTCGCAGCGGCGAAGCCTGCATTTATAACGATTATCCGGGACTGCCGCAGCGCCATGAACTGCCGCAGGGTCATGCGCCGGTCACGCGCCTGATCTCGCTGCCCATCAAACGCAATCACCTGGTGGTGGCAGCCCTGGGCGTGGGCAATAAACCCATCGACTACGATGAGCACGACCTGCAACTGGTCAAACGCCTTGCCGAAGAGGCTTTCGACATCATCCTGCGCAAACGCGCCGAAGAGGATTTGCGCGCCGGCGAGGAAAAATATCGCGGGCTGTTGGAGAGCCTCGACAGCGTGATTTCGACCGTCGATTACGAAGGCAAACTCCTGTTCGTGAATGAAGTGGCGGCAAGTCAACTGGGATCGACGGTGGAGGAATTAACCGCAAAGCTTATGAACGAGGTCTTTCCGCCGCAAATCGCTGACGCCCAAATAGAGATGGTGCGGACGGTAATACGCGCAGACCGTTCCGCGGTTTATGAATCCCAAAGCATTGTCAACGGAATACCGCGCTGGTATCGCACTTCGGTTCAGCCCATCCATGACCCAAGCGGACGTGTCAGTCACGCCCTGGTCAACGCCACCGACATCAACGACATCAAGACCGCCCAGCAGGAATTGCAGGATTTGAACCGCACCCTGGAAGAGCGCGTCCGCCAGCGCACTGCCGAAGTGCAGGATTTGTACGATAATTCCCCCGCCGGATATCATTCTCTCGATAAAAATGGCGGCATTCTCATGATCAACCAAACCCAATTGGATTGGATGGGGTTTGCCCGCGAGGAAGTCGTTGGGCGTTCGGTGGTGGATTTTCTCAGTCCGAAAAGCATCGACGCGTTTACCGAAATCTTCCCCGTCTTTATTCAACAAGGCGCGGTGCGCGACCTCGACTTCGAATTCATTCGCAAGGACGGAACCTATTTCCCTGTCCTGATCAACGCCACCGCCATTTATGACTCGCATGGCAATTACCTGATGAGCCGCTCCACCGTCTTCGACAACACCGAACGCAAAGCGGCTGAAGAAACCATGCGCCGCGTCAACCTGGAACTGGAACGCGCCCTGCGGATGAAGGATGAATTCCTCGCCAACATGAGTCATGAACTCCGCACGCCGTTGAACGCCATCCTCGGACTCTCGGAGAGCCTGATCGAACAGGTGGCGGGGACGCTCAACGATAAACAGCACAAATACCTGGGCACCATCCACGAAAGCGGGCGGCATCTGTTGGATTTGATCAACGACATTCTCGACCTTGCCAAGGTGGAGGCGGGACAGGTCGCCCTCGACATCTCGGTTGTCGATGTCCTGGCGGTTTGCGAATCCAGCCTGCGGATGATCAAACAACTGGCGCACAAGAAGAATCAGACCGTCCAGGTGGAGATCGAAAAGGAAATCGGGATGGCGCGGGCGGACGAGCGCCGTCTCAAGCAGATGATTGTCAACCTGCTTAGTAACGCCGTCAAATTTACGCCGCAGGGCGGCAGCCTCGGGTTAACGGCAAAAGTCGACCGCTACGAAGGCAAGTTGTCGATCACGGTCTGGGATCGCGGTATCGGCATTTCCGCGGCAGATTTGGAGCGTCTCTTCCAGCCCTTTGTGCAGGTCGATTCGAGTCTTTCGCGCGAGACTAGCGGCACCGGGCTGGGTCTGGCGCTGGTGGCGCAGATGGCGCGCCTGCACGGCGGCAGTATCGCCGTCGAAAGCCAGCCCCAAAAAGGCAGCCGCTTCACCATTGTCCTGCCCTGGCAGCCCGCCGAGGCGCTTGTGGGCGCGCCTGTCCAGCAGGCGGCGGGCGACTTTTCACCCATCGACGCGCTCGAAAATCAGGGCGGCATGACCATTCTGGTGGTGGAAGACATCGAAAACCTGGTGATGCTTCTCGGCGATTACCTGGAGCAAAACGGGTTCAAAGTGGAAAGCGCAAAGAACGGATTCGAAGGCGTTGCCCTGGCGACCCGCCTCAAACCCGATTTGATTTTGATGGATGTGATGATGCCCGGCATGGATGGGTTGGAGGCAACAAGACTCATCCGCCAGGAGGAAAGCCTGCAAAACGTGCCCATCATTGCCATGACCGCGCTTGCCATGTCCAGCGACCGCGAACACTGCCTGGCGGCGGGCATGAACGATTACATCAGCAAGCCGGTCAATCTTAAGCAGCTGGTCAGGCTGATCAAAATTCACCTTCCTGACTCGAGTGAGAGGAAACGATAATGAGTATTGTCATGATTGTGGACGACGCCGCGTCTGCGCGGGAAACGATGTCAGCCATTTTGGATGGGCAGGGCTACCAGTTGATCACCGCCCAGGATGGCGCCGAGGCGCTGCAACTTGCCGAACAGCTTCTGCCCGATTTGATTTTGCTGGATGTGATGATGCCCGGCATGAACGGGTACGAAGTCTGCCAGCGCCTGCGCGCGACCCCCCGCCTTGCCGAGATTCCGATTATCATCCTGACCGCCCTAGATGACCGCGCCTCGCGTTTGAAAGCCATCGAAGCCGGGGCAGATGATTTCCTCAGCAAGCCGGTGGACTTTCAAGAAATTCAGGCGCGTGTCCGCACCATCACGCGCCTCAACCGCTACCGCAGCCTGGTGGAACAGCGCGACAACATCCGCGAAATGGCGGAACGCCTGCTGGTCGCCCAGGAGCAGGAGCGCCAGCGCATCTCGCGCGAAATCCACGACGACCTGGGACAATCGCTGACCACCTTCATGATCGAATTGCATAATTTGCAAAACGACCGCTCTTTGGGGAATGGAACCCTGGCGGCGCGGCTTAGCTCCCTGTACGACCAGTTGCAGGAGGTCTTTGTCAAACTCCGCCACCTGGCGCATGACCTCCGTCCGCAGGCGCTGGATACTTTGGGGCTTCGTCAAGCCATGCAAAGTTATTGCCGGGAATTCACGCGCCGCACGGGTCTGCCTGTCGAGTTCGAATTCGAAGTGAGCATTCCAAAATTGACCGATATTCTCGATGTCACGCTCTACCGCACCCTTCAGGAATCGCTGACCAACGTGGCAAAACATGCCCATGCCAGCCACGTGTGGGTCGACCTGTCCAGTGAAAACGAGTCGATTACCCTGACCGTGCAGGATGACGGGCGCGGCTTTTTGGATTTGAATCCCGGCTCTGACGGAATCGGGATCAGCGGTATGAAAGACCGCATGGCATTGGTGGGCGGCAGGCTCAACCTCAAATCCCTGCCTGGCGCGGGCACGATTCTATCGGCTCATATTCCTGTCGGAAAAAAATCCCATGATGGAGATAAACGATGATCAATGTATTGATTGCCGAAGACCACCAATTGGTCTGCGCTGGAATCCGCGCCCTGCTCGAAAGAGCGGAGGACATGGTTGTCATTGGCGAAGCCTCCAACGGACAGGAGGCGGTGGATATGGCAGCCGCCCTCAAACCCGATGTGCTGATAATGGACATCATGATGCCGCGCCTCAACGGTATTCAGGCAGCCGAAAAAATCCGCTCACAGCGTCCCCCCGTCCACATCCTTTTGCTGTCCATGTATTCCGATGAAACCCTGATCTACCAGGCGCTGCAAAGCGGCGTCCGGGGATATTTGCTCAAATCATCATTGAGCGATGACCTGCTGTACGCCGTGCGGACGATTGCAAACGGCGAAACCTACCTCAGCAAACAGGTCTCCGATATTCTTCTCGAAAACGCCCTCAATCCGGGAACCACCGGGCAGGGCATGGAAGGGATTGCCATCCTCTCGCCGCGTGAAAAGGAAGTTCTCCAATTGATTGCCGAGGAACACACCAGTACCGAAATTGCCAAACTCCTCTCCATCAGCGAGAAAACGGTGGAAAAACACCGCTCGAGCCTGATGGAAAAACTGAACGTCCGCAACCTGGCGGGGTTGGTGCGGGCGGCGGTTAAATATCGCCTGGTAGACCGCGACTAGAGATTGTCCCGTCCTGAAGGTTTTTGCAAAGCCTTCGGGTCCTGCGCTACCGGCACACGGGAATCGTGCCGGGGTTGAGGTTCGCGTTCAGCGACAAACCCAGGTAGGGCGAGGGGTCATAGGTGTTTTCGATTTCCAGTTCGTTTTTGAAATTTCCGAAGCCGTCATCTTTCACCACCGAGATATGCAAATGCACGCCGACGGGCGCGGCAGGGTTGCCGGAATAATTCCCCTGGTAGCCGAGAAACGTCCCCGCCTCTACGTAAACCTCCGAAGTACCCAGCGGAAATTCGGGGGAAATGAAAGAGTTCCCCTGTGGGTCAGCCATGTGCGTGTAATAGACCCAAATTTGCCTGCCGCTTTCCAGCGGATCATCTGGCACACGGATGATGAGCGAAGACTTCCAATCTGCCTGGCGGGTGAGGTAGCCGGGATATGCCGCGATCACCGGGGTGACGCCGGGGTCGGTCCCTGCGAAAATATCGATCCCAGCGTGGCGGTGACCGGGGCGGAAGGAATCATCCCAAATGAAACCGACCAGCCCGTCGGTGGGGAAAATAAAAGGGGCGTCTCCACAGGCTGTCCCGGCGGTCATCATCAACTCAGGGCGCGAAGAGGGGTCATTGAACCAGTTCATCACCTGCGAGGTTCGTTCGGCGCTTTTTCCCCTGGCGTAATACAGGTAAATTCCCGCGGCGGCAATTGCCACAGGAATCGACAGCACAAGAAGTTTTTTCAACATTCGGGAGATTATACCCACGATTTTTCTTATGAAAATTTGATCGCGTGTTATCGGTTTTCTTACGTTCGGAATTTAATATTGCCACACCGACATACAACCAAAGGAGATCAAAAAAATGACACTCTATATCCAACCTTATCCGTATCGCCGCGCAATCCGCCGTTGGGCGCAGCAGCCCGAACAACCCGAATACCGCCCGCTGAACGTGAACGTCCGCGAGCAGGATGATGTCTATGTGCTTTCGGCGCCCGTCCCCGGCTTGAAAGCCGAGGAGTTGAACATCCAGGTGCTCGAAAACGTGGTCAGCATCGAAGGCGAATATCGCGCCGAAGAAGCCGAATACCTGCTGAATGAACTTCCCAGTGGAAACTTCCGCCGCGTTCTGCGCATGCCCGCCGACATCCAGGCAGACAAGGTCGAGGCGAAGATTACCGACGGCGTGTTGACCCTTTCCCTGCCGAAGGCTGAATCTGCCAAGCCGAAGAAAATCAATATTTCGGTCAACTAATTTTTCCCTTCTTCCCAGGAGACGCGCGGCATTGCGCGTCTCTTTTTTTATGCGGACAAAATCAGGCAGTATAATTCGCCCATTCTTAATTTTGGAGTATGTACTGTGCGCGTTAAACACCTGCTTTTTACGATTCTGATTATCGTTCTCCTAAGCGCCTGTGGCGGCGCTGCGACGGAAACGGTTGTCCCGCCCACCGCCGTGCCGACGATCACCGCCCTGCCCACCGTCACGCTGATCCCCACCCCGTCCACTCCGCTGGCGATTTTGCTCCTGCCCGCCGACATGGATAAAACCCTGTCCGATTTGTATCAAAAGACGGTGTACGACCTGGCGCAAAGTTCCGGCTTTCGTTTTCAGGTTCGCAACACCCTTGCGCCCACAGACCTTGCCGACCCGACCTTGAAGGTGGTCATCGTTTTGCCGCCCGATCCTGGCGTGGTCTCGCTTGCGTCTGCCGCGCCGGGGGCGCAGTTTCTGGCGGTCAATATTCCCAACCTGACGCCGGGCGGGAATTTGAGCGTGCTGGCTGGCGACTCGCAGGTGGAACTTCCCGCCTTCCTTGCCGGTTACGTTGCCGCGATGATCAGCGATGAATACCACATCGGCATGATGATTCCCAAGGATAACCCGGATGCGCAGCGCGCCTTCAACGCCTTCACCAACGGCATGACCTACTACTGCGGTTTATGCCGCACCTTCTATATGACCGACATCGGGTATCCGACCTATGTCGAAGTCCCCGCTGACGAGAATCCTTCGCGCTATGGCGGTTATGCCAATGTGTTGATTACCGATAGAAGGGTGTACACCATCTATCCCTATCCCTCACTGGCAGACGCCGATTTCCTGTCTTATATCGGCACGCAAGGCATCTTCTTGATCGGGACTTCCATGCCGAATCCGCGTCCTGGCGGCTGGGTGATGACCATCAGCCCCGATACGATCAAGGCGATTCAACTTGCCTGGCCCAATCTGATCGCTGGACAGGGCGGGGTGAATGTCCAATCTCCGCTGGGAATTGCGGATGTGGACACGAGCATTCTCACCCCCGGAAAACTCCGCCTGGCGCAGGAAACCCTCGACGCCCTGCTTGCGGGACGCATTCTGCCGACCAGCCCGTAGACTTGCTTTTCTATTAACGAAAATTTGGCGTAATCTGACACGCCCTGCAAAGGGCGTGTTTTTATTGCAGCGACAACTTTTTCTTTCGAACCGCGTAAGTCAAAAAGAGTTTGGCGCTTCTTCCCAGGTTCAACATGATTTCATTACAAAATTGACAGATATTCCCATCCTTTTCTTGTTATGATTGCGGAGAATATGTCCACCAGTCCTGTTACGAATGAGACCTCCCTCAGAAACCGCCCCACCCTGCGCTGGGCGTTGATTGGCGCGTGGAGCGTGGTCGTTGCTTTTACCGCGATGGTGTTGGGGACGGTGCTTTCGCCGCAGTTCAGCGACTTTCAGAACGCGAATTTCTCGCGTGCGCTCCTGGAAATTCCCGCCCTGCTTCAATTCGTCGTCGAGTATGGAATCGACCTCCTGTTGATCTTTGGCTTTTCGGCGATTGGGGTGGTGTTGATCGTCCGCCGTTCCGATGACTGGTTTGCCATTTTTACCTCGCTCTTTCTGATTGTCTTCGGCGTCCGCGTGACCAACCTGGCAAATGCCATTGCGCTCATGCCGGGCTACGAAAGATCGGGCGGTCTGATTTTGGCAATGGGAGATATGGGGATCGTCCTGTTCTCCATGCTCTTCCCGGATGGAAAGTTTATCCCGCGCTGGATCAAATTCATGCTTCCCCTGCTGGCTGCCACCATGCTGGGAATCTATATTTTCCCCAACGCGCCTTTTTTCTGGGGAACCATGAGCAAAAACGGATACCTGACCGCGACCACCACCTGGTATGTCATCGGACTTGGCTTGTCGGTTTACCGTTATTTTTTCCATGCCACACTGGCGCAAAAACAACAAATCCGCTGGGCGTTTATCGGAACGATGGGACCTTTTGCCTGGTTCTTTATTTTTCAGGTTTTGCCCGGTGCGCTGCCCACACTGGAAACCTCCGCTTCGCTGGCGGCGGGTTGGCAAATCATTTCACGCCTGTCTGGTATTTTCATGTTCCTGATGCTGCCGCTGTTCATCACCATTTCGATTGCCAGCGCAAGGTTGTTCGATATCGACCTGCTGATCAACCGTTCGCTGGTCTATGGTATTCTCACCATCGGTCTGGGGTTGGCGTTTGCCGTCGCGCTTGGGGCAATCTCGGTCATATTCAAAAATCTTCAGGGCGGCGACCAAGCCTTCATGGTGGCAACCCTCTTTTCGGTGGCGGCGGGGGCGCTCTTCCAGCCTGCCCGTAAGAAACTCCAACGCTTCGTGGATCGATTCTTCTATCGCATCAAAATCGACTACCAGAAGACGCCCGCAGAAGTCCGCGCGGAATCCGATACCATCATCTCTGGGACAACGCTTTCGTCCTATCACGATTTGAAATTGATCGGGCGCGGCGGCATGGCGGAAGTGTACAGCGCCACCAGTCCCAGGCGGCGGTCGGTGGCGATCAAAGTCTTGAAGGCGGAACTTGCCGCCGAGGAGCAATTTCGCAAACGCTTCATGCGCGAAGCGGAGATCGTGTCCGGACTGGAACATCCCAACATTGTGCAAGTGCTGGATTTTGGCGACGAGAACGGCGCGTATTACATCGTGATGGAAATGCTTTCAGGTCCCGACCTTAATCACATGCTCAAACAGGATGGGCGGGTTTCGCTTCTTCAAACGGTGAGCCTGTTGAGCGGCGTTGCCAACGCCCTCGATTATGCCCACAGCCGGGGACTCGTTCACCGCGATATCAAGCCTTCGAACGTGATGCTGGATTCATCAACCGCGCCCGCCCGCGCCGTGCTGACGGATTTCGGCATCGCCAAGATGACCGACGCGCACACGAAGATCACCAACACGGGCATGTTGGGGACATTCGATTACATTGCTCCCGAACAGATTCAAGCCTCTGCCGAAGTGGACGGACGCGCCGATGTGTACGCGCTGGGGGTGATGACCTATCAACTGTTGACGGGGATTCTGCCGTTTCAACGTCCCAATACGGGCGCGTTGCTGCTGGCTCATCTTAATGCGCCCCCGCCGGATGCCCGCGAAATTTTGCACGGGCTTCCGCGTCCCTCTGCCCGCGCTATTCAACAGGCAATGGCAAAGAAACCCGAAGCCCGCTTTTCTTCCGCTTCTGAATTTATTGCGGCGCTCGAAGGGGTGTGATTATTCCCCATTCCACTCGATGTCGAAGGTGGAAGCCGCCAGCGGGCTGATTCCCTTTTCACGCGCCAACTTCAAATAAAATAGCAAACTGCGAAATTGCAGCAAAAACGGCAGGGGGTCTTTGAAATCCAAAATCACATCGTCGCTGTGCAGGAAGGTCTGGAGCCAGTTTCGTACAGTATTGCCGCGAAGCATAAAAGCGGCAGGCAAGCCGTACACCAGCATGGCAGACGCCAGCATTTTTTTATCTCCAAGCGGGGTGATGGGTTTTGCAAACTCAGCGCCGAAAAAAGACTCCGCGAATTGCGGATGTGAAGCCAGCAGGTGTACCCCACTCGTGGCGCGTGGGTTGCACTCCAGCGCATACAATCCCCCATCTTCTGCCTGAATAAAATCAAAAGACATCTGCCCCGTCACGTTGAAACGCGCCACAAAAGTTTTGACCCACTCGAAAATGGCGGAATGCTCCACAGGCTCGAAGGCAATCGTCGCGCCCTGTCCTGCGGTGAAGATGGTCGGGTAGGCGGCATGCGCGGTGATTTCCCCATTTTGGCAAACCGAGTAACTGCAAAACTGCTGCCCCGCGATGAACTCCTGCGCCACCCAAGCGGAGTCAAACGTCAGCGTGGATAAAGCCTCTCGCAGCGGCGGCAGGATGAGGGTGCGCGAAGCGAAGCGCGAATACGCAGGCTTGAGGACGAGTCCCTTCCATCGCCCAAACGCATCCAGCAGGTCACCCCGATTTCGAATCAGCATCGTATCAGGCACGCGCAATCCGCAACCCGAAGCCGCGTTGAAAAATTTCCACTTATCATGAAATAAATCCAATTTGTCGAGCGGCTCGGTGAAGACACGGCATGGAATTTCGTCCAAACCTTTGGCGATGTGGAAGACTTCCTCACAGGTTGGGATGAGCAAATCGATTTGATTCTGCGCGACGATTTTTTCCAACGCCGCGAGAAAATCCCCCGTCTCCTGTCTGGGGGCTGGGACGACGAAACTGGCTTTGAGCGCCGCCGAAGGCTGACTCAAATGTCCGCGCAAACTCTCCGCCATAAAAACGGAATGCCCCGCGCGATGAAAGACGCGGGCGAGTTCCAGCGCAACGGGCGCGCGTCCGCCAGTGATGAGAATGTTCATGGTTTATGTAGGGGCGACCCGTCGGGTCGCCCCTACGGATTAAAATGTCAACACCAACCCGCCGATGGACAACCCCGCCCCTGTGCCCACCAGTAGAACCTTGTCGCCGCGCTCAATCTTTCCATCCCGCACTGCCTGAACCAACGTGACGGGAATCGACGCCGCGACGCAATTGCCCAACGTCTCCAGCGTGGACATGATTTTAGAAGACTCCCAGCCGAAGCGTTCCAGCATCATCAAACCAACCTTGCTCGCCTGGTGCGGCACGATGACATCGATGTCGAGACTGCTCTTCGATAAGCCTGGATACAACTCGTCCAGAAATTCATGGGCAATGCCGCGCACCATTCGCAACACGGCAGAACCGTCCATGTGGAAGAGGTCATCTTCGGGTTTGTGATTCGGGAAGCGCGGATGAAAGCGCGAGCCGCCGCCCATGATGGTGGTGAGATATGCGCCGTCGCCGAAGGTCTTGAAGTGTGCGCGATGAATCATGGACTTGTCGCCCGCTTCGGGTTGAGTCACCACAACCGCCGCAGCCGCATCCCCAACCAGCGTGGCGGATTCGGCTTCCTTTGGGTTGATTCCGCACGAAGCCACATCCGCGCTGCAAATCAGGATATTTTTATATCGTCCGCTGTGAATGAAGTTGGACGCCACATCCATGCCCGCGACAAAGCTCAAACAGGTGGTGTGAACGGTCATGGCGGGAATACCCGATTTTCCCAGTCCCAGCTGGCGTTGAATCAGCGAACCCGTGTCGGGGATGGCTTGCTCGCCCGTGCCTGAGGCGTTGATGATCAGGTCGAGTTGACTCGGCTTGAGTTTGGCTTCGTCCAACGCCTCCCGCGCCGCCTCCGCCGACATGAACGACGACGTTTCATCCGTCACCCAGCGCCGCTCGCGCACCCCGTTGCGCCGCTCCACCCAGCCCGCCGAAAGTCCGCATAGGGCTTCGACTTCCGCATTCGAGACAACGCGCTTCGGTAAATATCTTCCAAGACCAATAATTTTGAGGGGGATGTCAACCTGCATGTTTTCTCCTGTAAATTTGACCGTAGACCGTGGACGATAGACCATTGTCCACGGTCTATCGTCCATCGTCTAAAAATCCATCTTCCTGAAAATCGGCATCGTCGCCTGCGACACCAAGCCAATTAACTTCCACGGCGCTTGCCTGCCGAGCGGAAGGTGTTTCGTGAAAACTGCATTGTACTCAAGCGCCTTTTTTGCTCCGCGCTTCTTCTTGAACTTGCCGACACCCGAACTGTCGTGCAGCATCAATCCGCGCTCCTGTGCCTCGCGCATCGTCAGCGCTGTCAAATGACGGTAGAGCGCATCCGTCTGCGGCAGGCGGGTGTCGTAGCCAAACAGCGGCGGAGTCATCACGCCGTTGCGCGAGAAGTACCCCATGATTGCATTGAGCGCCCCATCGCGGCGGACGGTCTTGATGGTCAATAGTTTCTGATTGTATGCCAGTTTCAGGAATTCGCTGGTGAACTGAGGATTGTAGCGGGAGTATTTTTCGAGATACAGCAGGTTGTAAAGTTCGACCCCGCGCTCGAATTCATCATCGCGCAGGTCGCCGCCCGCCGCATGTCCGTTTTTGTGGATGGCGCGTAAATCTTCGCGGTGTACCTTCAGCCGTGTACCAACCTGCGGGTCGAGATACCAGACCTGACGGCTCAACAGCATTTCGTAGCCAAGTTCTTTCAGCGTGTGAAAGACGCTTGGATTTTGGAATTCATCCACCGAGCGGAAAATAATCGGGCGATCTGGGAACCATTTGGGAAGCGCTTCGCACAACGCCCGAAGTTGGTCTGCCGCGATGGGCGGATACAAGTTGGTGGATACCAGCCAGTTGTTGACGTAGGCAACCTTGTCAAACTCCGACCGACGCAGATACCACGCGATGGGGCGCATTATCAATTTGATGAGCCGCTCGGCGGGCGGGTTGTTTAAACGCTTGACTTCATCCAAAGCGCCGTAGGATACATAATGCGAATACGGCGAACAGGTATAGGCGTTCTCGATATGAAAATCCGTCACGGTGACAGGCAGGATGATGTCGTCAATTTTCGCAGCCATCATCCGCGTGTTGTGTACGTTGCGGATATATTTTTGAACGCCGTCCGTCATCATCGGCAGAAGATAGCGGCGGGCGTAGTCCCCATCCTCTGTTCGAGGAAAGGGCAGGGTGTGGATGTTCTCGCGGGTGAATAGTTGGGGGAACATAATTTTTCACCACGAAGTGTCACAAAGGGTCACGAAGGTTTTTCCTTTGTGTACCTTCGTGACCCTTTGTGGTTAATGTTTTTCGAGCGCCCGAATCGTCTCCTCGCAATGCGATGGGATGACGTGCGTTTCTGGATGGGTGAAGTAAAAGGTCTGCAAATCTTTCAATGTTTTTCGGTAGGCTTCGGGGTCAGGGAAGAGCGCGTCTGCAATCTTGTGCGGCGGACGATTCTCGACGATGGATTGTTTCAGCCATGCGGCATCCGCCACGAAGAAGAAGACCTTGCCATTTTCATCGCGGGCGAAGAGTCCCATTTGACCGTGCGCGTGACCTGGCAACTCCACGCCGATTAACGATTGGTCGCCTAGCAAATCATAGCCCGTCTTGAACGGCGCATATTCCTCCGATAGTAAAATCGTTTTGTTGATGTCCACCTCTTGCGAACGCGAGTCGAAGTCCGAGGGAATCAGTCCGCGCAGGAAGGCGTGCTTCATATCCTCTTCGGGCGGAAGTCCGCGCAGGTGACCAAAGGCATGGGGCAGGTAAACAAACCGCGCCGCGGGGAAATCGGGCAGGGCGGTGATATGGTCGGCGTGGAAGTGGGAGATGAAGATGTGGGAAATGTCTTTGGGTTGAAGGTTGAACGTTGAAAGTTGGTTAGTCGCCAGTTCTTCTTCGTGAAGCGTGACGGGAGTCGTCCAGCGGTAAAAACGCTTGGGGAATTTTCTCGTCTCGTCGAAGAAACGGTAGGAATAGCCTGTATCGAAAAGCATCGCGCCAAATTGCGGATGGCGAAACAGCGCAAACATGGCGGGGAAACGAATCGTCCGCCAGCGTCCGCCGTGCATGGCGATGTGTTCGGGAGCAGTGCAGTAGCCCGCGTGAAGGATGTTGATTTTCATAAAAGCCTTTACCACAAAGTATCACGAAGGAACACAAAGGAAAAAGCGAAAAAACTTCGTGACCCTTTGTGACCCTTCGTGGTCAATGCCTTTCCTTCCACCATTTCAAGAACCGCTCCACGCCTTCCGCCACTGAGACTTTGGGTTGGTAGCCAAGTTCCGCTTTCGCGGCGGAGATGTCCAGCGTGGCGCTGTGCGACAACATGCTGACCGTCAACCTCGTCAACGGCGGTTCGGGACTGTACGGAATAAGCGAGTAAACAAACTCGATGGCGGTTGCGGCGGCATCCGCGGTTTTGTATGAAATCTTGCGTGTGGGGCGCGGCAGGTTCAACTCGTCGCAAATGCGGTTGACCAACTCCCAGATTTTGACAGGCTCGCCGTTGGAGATGTTGTACTTTTTGCCCAGCGTGTTGGCAGGCGACTCGGCGCACAGCAAAAGCGCGTCCACCACGTTTTGGATGTAGGTCAGGTCAACGATGTTTTCGCCGTCGCCCAACATCGGCAGCCGACCCGATTTCAGCCGCGAGAGTAGGCGCGGGAAGATGACCGTATCCCCTTCGCCGAACAGCGCGCGCGGACGAATCGAAACCACTTCCAGCCCGGCGGCAAAGCCCTTGTCCACTTCCTCTTCGGCGAGGAGTTTGGTGGCGGCGTAGGCGCTGATGGGTTCGGGCAGCGGGTCATTTTCTTTCACGTTCAAATGGGAGCGATAACTGAAATAAATGCTCGGCGTGGAAACATACACCAGCCGCCTCACGTTATTTTTCAAGCAAGCCTGAACCACGTTGCGCGTGCCGATGACATTGGCTTGATAGAACTTTTCGTAATTTCCCCAGGGCGAAGGCAGGGCGGCGCAATGAAAAACAACCTCCTGATTTTTGCACGCGGCAAGCAGGTCGTCTTTTTTTGTGATGTCTGCCCGCAGCGGACGAATGCCCTCGTCTTCCAACTCATTCAACCGCAGCGGATTGCGTCCCAGCGCGGTCACATTCCAGCCCATGCTGTGCAGGCGGCGGGTGAGCGCTCCGCCGAGGAAACCAGTGGCTCCGGTAACAAGCGCTTTCATAACGCAGAATGGCGGGTGGCGCGTTCCGCCAGTTCCTCGCGGATGATTTTGGAGTTGTGCCGCACGTCGGTGGGGAATTTTTTCATGAACAGAAAATCCTTGATTTTGGAAGCCTGCGGGTGGTCTTTTGCCAGTTCCATCAATTCACGCTTGATTGTATCTTGAATGGAGACTTCGGAAGTCTTAACAGACTTCCGAAGTCTGGCGCGTGGTTCCACCCACAAGACGGGGACGCCGTTCACGCCCACCAGCGCAGTGCGGTACACCAGCGGGTGGACGTTGAAAATCCCTTCGATTTGCTCGGTGAACAGCACATCGTCTTTCATGACCACGCGGTGCGATTTGCGTCCGCAATACCACAGGCGACCTTCTTCATCGAAGTATCCTACGTCGCCCATGCGGTGGATGATTCCATCTTCGTGCTGGATTTTTGACAGCCGATTGGCTTCGTCTCTTACGATGTAGCGCTCCGTCACTGCCCCGCCTTGAACGGTGATTTCCCCAACTACATTTGGTTCCACCTCAAGCGAATCCTGCCACCGCTCAATCGCCGATTCGCTAATTCCAATCACTCTGACCTTCACCCCGTTGACAGGTCTTCCCAAACACACGCCCGCGCCCTTGGCAGATTTTTCGCGTACCTCAAATATCTCACGGCTTTCGACTTTCGCAATCGGCAAAACCTCCGTCGCGCCGTAAATGCCGAAGAGGTCGGTTTTGTCATCCAGCAGTTTTCTGAAATCTTGCTGAAGTTGAATCGTCGCGGGCGCGCCCGCCGTGATGACCCGCTTGAGACTGGGTACTCGGCGGTCGAGTAGGCGGCGGGTCTCGATACGCCTCTTCGAGGCTACTCGACCACCGCCGCCGTACCGAGACCATCCCTTGGACAAAATATCCAACACCACAGGCGAGGCAAACATGTTGGTCACGCCGAAGCGCTGAATCGCCTCAATCACCTTCGCGGGGTCTGTCTTGCCGGGGACAGGAAACGAAATATCGGGGATGACCGAAGTCACGCCGAGCAAAACATCAATCAGCGCGTAGAGCGGGAAGGCAGGCAGGTCAAGTTCATCGGGCGCAATGCCGAAGGTCTCGACCAGCATATCGAGTTGGGTAGATAAATTCTCATGCGTGAAGAGGACGCCTTTGGGAACGCCCGTGCTTCCGCTGGTGTAGATGATGGCGGCGGAGTTAGTAACTGGTAATTGGTAACTGGCAACTCGTAACTTGTAACTTGTATCTCGTAACAAGCGATTGATTGTCAGGTTATGTTTAACCGAAACCCTCCCCCATCCCAAAATTCTGCGTAAAAAATGAGTGAGCGTATTCCCGATGAAAATATCGGGTTTGGCTTCGTTCAGGCATTCGCCGATTTTTTTCAATCCAATTGCTGGGTCGAGGATGATTGGGACGACTCCCACTTTCAGCATGGCAAATGCCAGGGCGAAGAAATCAGCCGAGGGCGGGGTCAGCAGGGCGGCGGTCATGCCGGGGGTGAGACCAGAGTCCACGAGTCCAGCCACGAACCGTTGAGTCGAATCCGCAAGCTGACGATAGGTGAGCGTCCGCCAATCCCCATCCTGAAAAAAGAGGAAGGCTGGTTTTTCTGGATGGAGTTCGGCAAAGCGGTCGAAGCGTGTGGTGATATTCATTGCATGTGATTTTATCTTTCAAATGCGGGCTTGTCAGGGCGTACTATTTGGTTAATTGCCACAAGAAAAGTCTTGTTTCGTTTGGGAAAATTGTCACAATAAAGGCATGACTTCTTGTACTAGTTTTTGCATCTTGAAAAGACGGATACTAATATTTATTAAGTAAATATCCGCTGAACGTTCCTGGTTGAAGCCTACATGTATGGAGGTGCCTCTTGGAAGTTACGCTTTCCCCGTTATCCCCGTCTCAAAGCAAGACTTTTTTCAACAGCCTGCTTGACCTAAAGGAGGGCGAGAGGCTGCGTACCTGCCTGCAATGCGGCACGTGCAGCGGTGTTTGTCCCTTCGGTTACATCATGAAATTCCCGCCGGGCAAGATCATCGGGGCACTGCGGGCGGAGATTTTCGACTACGTCCTCAAAACCGACACGGTATGGATGTGCATTTCCTGCAACGCCTGCACCGCGTTTTGCCCTTCGAACATCCCGATCACCGAAGCGGTGATGACCCGCACCAAGGAGGAATTGCTCCTGGCAGGGAACGTGCCAACCGAATTGCAGTCTGCCCTTGAAAACACACAACGCTACGGCAATCCGCTGGGGGAATCGCCACGCAAACGAGCCGACTGGACAGCCGGCATTCAGCCCGAAGTCAACATTTTAGGGAAGACCCGTCAGCCTGTGGACGTGCTTTGGTACGTCGGCGACTACGCTTCCTATCATTCGCGGATGAAGTCCGCCACGCAAGCCCTGGCGAAGGTTTTGAACGCCCTCGGCGTCAAGTTCGGGATTCTCGGTCCCGAAGAATTCAGCGACGGCGATTCTCAGCGCCTCGCCGGGGAACGCGGACTCTTCGAGATGATGGCGCAGAAGAACGGGCAGGCTTTCCGCAAGTACAAATTCAACGAGATCATCACCACCGACCCGCACGCTTTCAACGCGCTCAAGAACGGCTACCCCGCCCTCGGTGTGGAATATCCCGTCAAACACTACACCCAGTTCCTTGCGGAACGCATCGAGCAGTTGAAGCCGATGTTGAAGAATGAAGTCAAAGCCAAAGTCGCCTATCACGACCCCTGTTATTTGGGACGTGTCAACGGTGTCTTCGACCAGCCGCGCGATTTGTTAACCGCCATCCCCGGTGTGGAACTGGTGGAGATGTCGCACCAGCGGCTTAACAGCCTGTGCTGTGGCGGCGGGGGCGGTGGCATGTGGTTGGATGGCTTCCAATGGGAGAAGGCGCACACGCGCGTCTCCGAATGGCGCGTGCGCGAAGCCGTGGCAGCCGGAGCCGATATTTTGGCGGTCGCCTGTCCCTATGAACCGCCGCGTTTCGAAGATGCCGCCAAGAACGTACCCAACGCAGGAACTTTAAAGGTAAGGGAGATTGCCGAACTACTCGCCGAATCCATGAGTCTGTAAAGAGGAGGATGAGATGAAGATTGCAGTGCCCGTTAAGTTCGTGCCTGATCTGGTTGAAGAACTGACCATCGATTCAAGCGGCGCGGCGCTCGATACCGCCTGGTTGCGCCTCATCATCAACGAGTTCGACGACCATGCCGTCGAGCAAGCCGTGATTCTCAAGGAGCGCGGCGGGGGCGAGGTGGCTGTCCTCTCCGCCGAAGCCGATGGCGTGGACGATTTCCTGTTCACTACCGCCGCCAAGGGCGCCGATAAACTCGTCAAGTTGACCGGCGATTTTAGCGCGGTCAATAATCACGCCCTCGGAAAAGCCTTTGCCGAAGCCATCAAAACCATCCAGCCTGACCTCGTCCTGACCGGTGTGCAGGCGCACAACGATTTGGACGGTTCTCTCGGTCCGCTGCTTGCGGAATATCTGGGAATGCCCTTTGTTGGCTACGTCTCCGGGGTTACGGTGAGCGGCGACAAGGTCATCGCCCGCAAGGAATATTCCGGCGGACTGGTTGCCGAAGTGGAAGTAAAACTGCCTGCCGTGTTGGGCATTCAGGCTTCCGAGACGCCCCCGCGCTACGTGGCGTACAGCAAAATCCGACAGGTGATGGGCACGGCAAAGATCGACGAGCAAGCCGCCGAAGGCTTGGACGCCGCCAGCGGCGTAACGGTCAGCCGCATGTTCCAGCCTGAGTCCGCAGAACGGGCAGCCATGCTCGAAGGCAGCCCCGAAGATGTCTCCGACAAGTTGATCGGAATATTCAAAGAAGCGGGCGCGTTGTAGGAGGCAGCCATGAGTCAGGATATTTTCGTTGTTGTCGAACACCTGCGCGGACAGGTCGCGGACATTTCCCATGTGATGCTTGCGGGCGCGCGCGCCTTGTCGCAGACCAGCGGCGGAGGAGTGGTCGCCGTCCTCTTGGGGAAGGATGCCCAGAGTCTGGCTGCCAACCTCGCGGCGGATCGCGTCCTGTATGTGGATTCACCCGCGCTGGCTGAGTTCACCCCCGATGCTTATCAACTCGCGCTGGCAGGCTTGATTCAAGCCCAGTCGCCGCGCGCGGTTTTGTTTGGTCACACCTCCGTCGGCATGGACGTTGCGGGCGGGCTATCTGCCAAACTCGGAATCCCGGTCGTGAGTTCCTGCCGCAGTTTCACCGCGGACGGAAAATTCGTCTGCCAGATTTGCGGCGGAAAGATCATGGCGGAGGGCGACCTCCCTGCGCCGACTGCGCTGGTGACGATGCTGGCGGGTGGCTACAAAGCCGAAGTGGGCAACCAGCCTCCAGCGGTGGAAGCAGTCCCAGCTCCCGCGCTGGATGCGCTCCGTATTTCCATCAAACAATATATCGAGCCAGATACGTCCGATGTGGATATTTCCAAAGAGCCGATGCTGGTTGCGATTGGGCGCGGCATTCAAAACAAGGACAACATCGAACTCGCGACAGAACTTGCAGAAGCGCTGGGAGGGCAGGTGTGCGCTTCGCGCCCCGTGGTGGATCAGGGCTGGTTGCCCACCACCCGCTTGGTGGGGAAATCGGGTAAACGGGTCAAGCCGAAGGTGTACCTTGCGCTTGGAATCAGCGGCGCGCCGGAACACGTCGAAGGCATGGATGGGAGCGACATCATCGTCGCGGTCAACACCGATCCCAACGCGCCCATCTTCAATGTGGCAAAGTACGGCACGACGATGGATTTGCTTGACCTTGCGCCGATATTAGCTGAACGGGTTCGCAGTGCTAAAGGCGGATGACGATGAACACGTACAACATCCTCAAGTCCATTGTTGTACTGTTATCCTTTTTGCTTGCCACGGGCGTCTTCCTGTGGCGAGCCTATCCCCAGTTGTGGACGAAGTTACGCCAAAGCCAGTCCACGCCGCGTTTTGGGCAGTGGGGCGAACGTATTAAGGGGTTGATTGTCTTTGTCGGCGCTCAACTGCGCCTGTTCCGTTTCCGCGCCCCTGGCACTGCCCACTTCTTCATCTTTTGGGGATTCCTGTTTCTCTCGCTGACCATCTTGCAGGCGATCCTCGAAGGCTTGCTGGCTTTCACAAATCCGCATTTTGTGATTCCCCTGATTGGGGAATTTGGTCCGCTTGCCTTGATTCAAGATGTGATCGCGCTGTGTGTCGCGGTTGCAGTGGTTTATGGGATGTACCTGCGGCTGGTGGTTGACCCCGAACGATACAAGGGCAGCCACAAGAGTCAGGGCGTGATGGTGCTTTCGTTCATCCTCACCATCGTGCTTAGCCTGCTGGTCATGAACGGCAGCCGTATCAATCTCGGCGAAGACGAACTCAGCGCATGGCGTCCTATTTCGGCGCTGGTCGGTTCGATTTATAGCGGAGCAAGTGCTGGAACGCAAGTCGTCATTGCGGAAGTTGCCTACTGGATTCACCTCGGCGTGGTGCTGTTGTTCCTGACCGAACTGCCCGAAGGCAAGCATTTCCATGTGGTGACTTCCATCCCAGCCGTCTTGTTGCGCAACCTCGAACCTCGCGGACGCCTTGCCGCCGCGCCAACCTTCGACGGTCATGCTGGCGTCAGCAAGGCAGAGCAATTCCGCTGGCGGCAATTGCTCGATGCCTACACCTGCACCGAATGTGGGCGCTGTCAGGATATGTGTCCCGCGTATTTCAGCGGACTGCCTCTCTCGCCCAAGTTGTTGATGATGGACATGCGGAATAACCTCAAGCATCCGTCGGGTGCGATGGTTCCCGATGCGATTACCGAAAAGGTGCTTTGGTCTTGCATGACCTGTTATTCCTGCGACCAGGAATGTCCGCTGTTTATCGAGCATGTTGCCCCGATTGTGGACATGCGCCGTCACCTGGTTGACCAGGGCAGCATGGACAAGACCTTGCAGGATGCTCTTGCCAACCTCGGACGTTACGGCAATTCCTTCGGTCAATCCGACAGGATGCGGGCGAAGTGGACTCAGGGCGTGCAGCCAGCCGTCAAGGATGCCCGCCGCGAAGAGGTCGAATACCTGTGGTTTGTCGGTGACTACGCTTCGTACTCCGCCACGCTGACCGATGTCACGCGCCGCACCGCCGAAGTCTTTAGCAAGATTGGCTTGAGTTTTGGCATTCTCTTCGATGCCGAGCGCAACGCGGGCAACGATGTCCGCCGCGTGGGCGAGGAAGGTCTGTTCGAGATGCTGGTCGATAAAAATAAACAGGCGTTCGCCAAAGCCAAATTCCAGACCATCGTCACCACCGACCCGCATACCTACAACACGCTCAAGAACGAATATCCCGAGATGGGCAAGGTTCTGCATTACGCCGAACTGCTCGACCAGATGATTGCGTCGGGCAAAATCAAATTCAGCAAAAAACTTGGCTACAAAGTCACCTATCACGACCCGTGTTATCTCGGACGCTATAACGGCGTTTACGATGCTCCGCGTCGTGTGATCGAAGCCACAGGCTGTGAAATCGTTGAAATGCCCCGCAACCGCGACCGCGCCTTTTGCTGTGGCGCAGGCGGCGGACGGATTTGGATGGATGAAAAGGATGTCAAGGACAGACCCAGCGAGTCGCGCGTCCGGGAGGCGGCAGCGCTGACCGGTGTTCAGACATTCGTGGTCGCCTGTCCCAAAGACCTGACGATGTTCAAGGATGCCGTCAAGACCACCGGGAATGAGCAAACTTTGGTCGTGAAGGATTTGATCGACCTGGTTGCCGAAGCCCTGTGATTTTGAAGGATGACCTCAGACTGTCATGAAAAGGCTCAGGAGTTTTTTTCACAGGATCGAATCCGCTCTTTTACAAAAGTTCAGGCTGCCCATCGCTTCCAAGTTGATCCTGAGTTTTTTGTCCATCATCGTTTTTAGCAGCCTGATCTTTACACTGCTTGGCGCACAGATCGTTTCCAGATTAATTACCCTCGAAGCTGAGGATCGTGTCCGTAACGATTTGAATACCGCCCGCATGATCTACACGGATACCCTCGGCAATATTCAGGATAAGGCTGAGTTCACGGCGGTTAGGACTTTTCTGGCGGACATCCTGAATGGCGACGTCAACCAGACCTATGTGGATGAATTAAGGGATTTCAGGGTCAAGGAAGGACTCGACATCCTGACCATCACGGACGACAAAGGTGTCGTTGTCCTGCGCATTAACAACCCGGAATCTTTCGGTGACGACCAAAGCCATCAGGCGCTGGTCAACGCGGTTTTGAAAACAAAACAACCCGTTGCCCGCACGGTCATTCTCCCTGCTGATGAACTTGCGCTCGAGTCGAAGGCGCTTGCCTACCGCGCGTATTTCGAGTTTGTGGATACGCCGCTGGCAAGACCCAGACCCGAAACAGAGGAGACCGCCGGTATGGTCCTCATGGCGGCGGCGCCGGTCTTCGACCACGACGAAACCCTGATTGGCGTGGTGTATGCGGGCGTCCTGTTGAATCACGATTACAAAATCGTGGACGAGGTAAAACAGACGGTCTTCCAAGGCGCCGTCTATAAGGACAAGGACATTGGTACCGCCACCATCTTCCAGGACGATGTGCGGATTTCTACCAATGTTTATGGCGAGGACGGCGAACGGGCTGTCGGGACCCGTGTCGCGGAGGATGTGTACGAGCGGGTTGTCGTCAACGGTGAGCAGTATTTGGGACGCGCCTACGTCGTCAACAACTGGTACATCGCCGCCTACGAACCCATCCGCGGTTATGGCGGTGACATCCTCGGAATATTGTACGTCGGCATTTTGGAACAGAAATATGCGGACATTAAAAACCAAACGATGCAGGCATTCCTGCTCATCACCTTCGTCGGTGTAATCTTTTCGCTTGCAATTGCGTTGTACATTTCCCGTCGTATCTCTGTTTCTGTGAGTACCCTGGCGAAAGCCTCAAAGCAGTTGGCTGGCGGCAATCTGGACATCAAAGTCCATCCGACTTCCAACGACGAACTTGGCGATCTGGCGGGAACCTTCAACTTCATGGCAGAAGCTCTGCGGGAACGCGATGAAAAGTTGAAGGAGTTTGCCAAGAAGAAGATCATGGAATCGGAGCGGCTGGCGCTCATCGGTCAGTTGTCGGCGAATGTGGCGCACGAGTTGAACAATCCCTTGCAGGGAATTGTCACCTACTCCCACCTGCTGCTCGAAGCGGAGTCTTGTGACGAGGACACCCGTTCCAACGCGCAGAAGATCGCCATCCAGGCGAACCGCTGCCGCGACATCATCCGCGGCTTGCTGGATTTCTCGCGCCACCGGAATCCCGATAAAACCTTGTGCAGCGTCAACACCCTTTTGCGGCGCTGTGTCTCGCTGGTGGAACGGCAGACCATCTTCCACAATATCGAGATTGTCATGAACCTCGACGAAAGCGACCCGCTGGTGATTATCGACCCCTCGCAGGTGGAGCGGGTCTTCCTCAACCTGATCATCAACGCGGCGGATGCGATGGACAACAGCGGCACGCTCACGCTCATCACCGGGCATGACCAGGCGATGAGGTGCGTGGAAATCAAAGTGCAGGATACCGGTCACGGAATCACCGAAGAGAACATGGAAAAAATCTTCGACCCGTTCTTTACCACCAAAGAGACCGGGCACGGAGTTGGGCTTGGACTGGCAATCAGTTTTGGGATTGTCAAGGAGCATAACGGAGCGATCAATGTGGAAAGCGAGCCGGGCAAAGGCACAACCTTTACCGTCAGTTTTCCGCTCAGCAGGATGAAAGATGACGCAAACAACGACTGAAAAGGCAAAAATCCTAATCATCGACGACGAGGAAGTCGTTATCGATTCCTGCCTGCAAATCCTGAAAGGCGGCGCGTTCGAGATTCAAACCGCCTCCAACGGAAGCGCCGGGTTGCAAAAGGTCGAAGTCTTTCAGCCCGACCTGGTTTTCGTCGACCTGAAAATGCCCGGTATCTCCGGCTTCGAGGTGCTGGAAAAAGTCCATGCCCTCGATTCAACCATCGTCGTGGTGGTCATCACCGGGTTCGCCACCGTCAGTTCCGCCGTGGATGCGATGAAGAAGGGCGCGTATGACTTCCTGCCCAAACCTTTCACGCCGGACGAATTCCGCCTGATCACACGCCGCAGCGTCGAACGCCGCAGGTTGATGCTCGAAGCGATTGCCCTGCGCCGAGAAAAGGAATTACTGCGCGAGCAGTTCGCTTCGATTGTCTCGCATGAACTGAAAGCCCCGCTCAGCGCGGTTCAGCAGAACCTCTTCGCCCTCGAGTTCGAACTCGAAAAGGCGATGACCGAAGACCAAAAGGGCAAGTTCGAGCGCATCAAAACCCGCATTGGCGACATGCTCAAACTCATCAACTCCTGGTTGCGCGTGATTCGGGTCGACATCAACCAGCTCAAGGTAGGCTTCAAGCCGCTTTCGGTTGCCGATCCCATCAACGCCGCCATCGAGAACCTCGCCACGCTTGCCCAGCGGAAAGGCATCCAGATCAACTTCGAACTGCGCGACCTGCCCCAGATTAACGGAGACAGCCTGAGCCTGTCAGAAGTTTTTATCAACATCATCGGAAACGCGCTCAAGTATTCCCCCGACTTCAGCTCAGTAACGATTGCGGCACAAGCGGAAGACAAGCTGGTAAAAGTTTTGGTCAGGGACGAGGGCATCGGCATCCCGTCCGAAGACCTTCCGCACGTTTTCGACGGTTTCTATCGCGGCAAATCCGGGCAGGAGGCAGCCGCCGGGCACGGCATCGGACTCGCCGTGGCACACCAGATTGTCCAGGCACATGACGGCGCGGTATCCGTCGAAAGCACGCCGGGCAAAGGCACGACCTTCATCGTCTGCCTGCCCATCTTGAATGTATGACCCCATCCTCGCATGGGATATTTCTCTCGCATACCTTAACGGAGGCGCAAAATGACCAAAAAATTGTTGATGATAGACGACGATCCCGATTTCGTCGCGGGAATCAAGGCAATCCTCGCTAGCGGCGATTTCGAGGTGGATGTTGCCTACAATCCCAAGGACGGCTTGCGCGCGCTCGAAGCCAAGCAGTACGACCTGCTGCTGCTCGACATCATGATGGGGCGCGGCGCCGAGGGAATCATGATCGCCCGCAAACTGCGCAAGAACCCCAAATTGCGCGAGATGCCGGTGTTGATCATGACCGGGATGCGCGAACAGATTGCATTCCTGTTCCCGGGCGAGCCGGTCCACCCCCGCTTTGTGGATGTGGACGAACTGGTCGAAAAACCCGTCGAGCCGAAGGTGCTGCTGGAGAAGGTCAACACCCTGATCCAGACCGCCGAAGCGAAGAAGGCGGAAAAATAAATCCTCGTGGAGAGGTTCAATCATATGTCAGATACCATTACCTTTAGCCAGGAGATTTCCAATCTTCTTCATGCGGTGGAAGGAGAGCCGCTCAAGACCTGCATCCAGTGCGGGACATGTTCCGGCACCTGCCCGGTGGCGGGTTACATGGATCACACCCCCCGCTTGTTGATTTCCATGATCAACCGCGGTATGAAGGAAGAGGTGCTTGCCAGCAACACCTTCTGGTATTGCGCTTCGTGCTATCACTGCACCGTGCGCTGCCCGCAGGACATCGACATCACCGAGTTGATGTACGGTTTGAAACGTTACTCGATCTGGAAGCGCCAGCACAAGGAAGGCTTGATTGGTCCAACCTTCTCGGAATCCTTCATTAAGATGATTGTCCGCGGCGGGCGTTCCTACGAGCCGATTCTGGCTCCGTCCTACATCTTCAGCTTTGGGATGCGCGATATGCTGCTCGAAGTGCAGGGTGCCACGGAACTGCTGTTGAAGGGACGCCTTCCGATCCTGCCGCCCAGAATCAAGCGGCTGGAAAAGTTCAAGAAGATGCTCGGCAGGATCATCCCGATGGGAGGTCTCGAATGAAGGAATTTGCCTATTTCCCCGGGTGTTCTCTCGAAAAGATGGCTTCCAGCTATCACATGTCGGCGTTGGAAACCACCGAAAAACTGGGCATCAAACTCAGGGAACTCGACGATTGGAATTGTTGCGGCGCGACGACCTACTTCTACATCGATGAGTTGCTGGCGTATACGCTCTGCGCCCGCAACCTGGCAATTGCCGAAAAAACAGGTCTCGATGTGGTCGCCCCGTGCAGCGCCTGCTACAAGAATATGTACTTCACCGCCGCCCACTTGAAAAAAGACCCCGACCTGGCGGAGCATGTCAACTTTGCGCTCGAAGAAGACGACCTGCAATATAACGGGAACGTCAACGTCAAGCACCTGATCGAAGTATTCGCCAACGACATCGGTCCCGATGAACTCAAGAGCAAGGTCACCAAGCCGCTGCAAGGCGTTCGCGTGGCTCCCTACTATGGCTGTCAGATTGTCCGCCCGCAAAAGGAAAAAGAAAATGTGGAACAGCCGCAGTTCTTCGAGGGCATCCTCTCTGCCATTGGGGCGACGCCGGTCAACTTCCCGTTGAAAATGCGCTGCTGCGGCGGTTCGCTGATCATTTCCAGCCGCACGGCGGCATTGAGCATGGTGCGCAACCTGTTGCAGTCGGCGGTCGATTCGCAAGCCTCTGTCATTGCCACCGCCTGCCCGTTGTGCCAGGTCAATTTGGAAGTGTACCAGCAGCAGGTCAACCAGGAGTTTGGCACGAACTTCTCTGTCCCGGTGCTTTATTTCACCCAACTGGTGGGGTTGGCGCTGGGTATCCCGCAAAAGAAACTGGGAATCGGCAAGGAGTTTGTCGACTCGATGCCTTCATTGCTCCAGGCTGGGAAGGGCTAGACCCTCCCCGATAACGACATTAAAGGAGTGAAACCTATGGAAAAGAAAGAGAAGATTGGCGTATACGTCTGCCACTGCGGAACCAATATTGCCGGCGTCGTCAACGTCGGCGAGGTCAGCAAGTGGGCAGAGGAGAACCTCAAAGACCAGGGCGTGGTCGTCTCGCGCGATTACAAATTCATGTGTTCCAGTCTCGGGCAGGAACTGATCCAGAAGGACATCAAGGAGCAGGGCTTGACCCGCGTGATGGTTGCCGCCTGTTCCCCCCACCTGCATGAAAAGACCTTCCGCAATGCCTGCAAGGGCGCGGACATGAATCCCTACCTGTGCGAACTGGTCTCCATCCGCGAACAGGACTCGTGGGTTCATACCGATAAAGTTGCCGCCACCGAAAAAGCCAAAGCCATCGTTTCGGGTGGCGTTGCCCGCGTGGCGCACCATGAGGCGCTCGAACCCCTGCGCGTGCCGATTCATCCCGCCACGCTGGTGGTCGGCGGCGGCATCGCCGGCATTCAAGCCGCGCTCGAAATTGCGGATGCGGGCTTCCATGTTTATCTTGTCGAACGCGAACCCTCCATCGGCGGGCACATGGCGCAGTTCGACAAGACCTTCCCCACGTTGGATTGTTCTGCCTGTATCCTCACCCCCAAGATGGTGGACGCGGGCAACCATCCCAACATCACCCTCTTGACCTACTCCGAGGTCGAAAAGGTGGACGGCTACGTCGGCAACTTCGTCGCCACCATCCGCAAACGCGCCCGCTCGGTGGTCGAGAAGGATTGCACCGGCTGCGGTATCTGTTGGGAGAAATGTCCCAAGAAGGTTGTGGACGATGTCTTCGAGGTTGGCATGGGAACCCGCAAGGCGGTCTATGTGCCGTTTCCGCAAGCCGTTCCAAAATACCCCGTCATCGACCGCGTGAACTGCACCTACTACATCAAGGGAACCTGCAAAGCCTGCGAAAAATTCTGCCCGACCAACGCGATTGATTTCGCCCAGGAAGATGAAATCATGAACGTCGAAGTTGGCAATATCATCCTCGCCACCGGCTACGACCTGTTCGATTCGCGCCGCATTCAGCAATACGGCTACGGACGCCTGCCGAACGTCTTCACCAGCTTGGAGTTCGAGCGCCTCAGCAATGCGGCAGGACCCACGGGCGGCAACATCGTTTTGCGCGATGGGAAGACGGTTCCGAAGGCGGTGGGCATCGTTCACTGTGTCGGCTCGCGCGACAAGAACTACAACGAATACTGCTCGGCGATTTGTTGTATGCAGAGTTTGAAATTTGCCCACCTCGTCGAAGAGCGCACCGGCGCGGAAGTGTACAACTTCTACATCGACATCCGCACCCCTGCCAAGGGCTACGAGGAGTTCTATCACCGTCTGCTCGAAGAGGGGACTCACTTCGTGCGCGGCAAAGTGGCGGAAATTAGCGACGCTACCCGCCTGCCAGGTGAAGATGGCAAGTTGATCGTCCAGGTGGAGGATACCCTGACTGCTGTCCAACTGCGTGTCCCGCTGGATATGGTCATCCTCTCCGCCGGGTTGGAACCCCGCGCCGGCTCGAAGGAATTTGCCAAGACCTTTGGCATTTCCTGCTCGGCGGATGGCTGGTTCATCGAGCGGCATCCGAAACTTGACCCCGTTGCCACCATGACCGAAGGCATTTACATCGCCGGTTGCGTGCAGGGACCGAAGGACATCCCCGCCAGTGTGGCGCAGGGAGCGGCAGCGGCGGCTCGCGTGCTGGGCAAGATTCAGCAAAAGGAGATCGCCCTCGAACCCGTCCGCGCCACCGTCCACGAGGAGCAATGCTCCGGCTGCCGCATCTGCAACAACCTGTGTCCGTTCAACGCCATTCTTTTCCATGAAGACCGCATGGTCAGCGAGGTCAACCCCGCGCTGTGCCAGGGCTGTGGAACCTGCGTGGCAGGCTGTCCTGCTGGCGCCATCAGCGGCACGGGCTTCTCGAACGAACAAATCCTCTCCCAGATCGAGGGATTGTTGCTGGTCAATCTTTCCAAGGAGGCAGCTGCTGTCTAGGCTGAAAACCGATCATGACTGAAGAAAAGAAACCCTTTGAACCTACAATCGTCGGCTTTACCTGTAACTGGTGCAGTTATCGCGCCGCCGACATGGCTGGCACGGCGCGCATGAAGTACGCCCCGAACGTGCGGCTGATCCGCCTGATGTGTTCGGGACGTCTCGACCCGACCTTCGTCTTCAAGGCTTTTGCCAACGGAGCGGATGCGGTGCTGGTCTCCGGCTGTCACCCCGGCGATTGCCACTACGTCAACCAAAACTACAAAATGCTGCGTCGTTTCAATTTGATGCGGCGTGTGCTGGGGCAGATGGGCATCGAACCCGAACGGCTGAAACTGCTTTGGGCAAGCGCGGCGGAAGGCGCCATCTTCGCCGCAGAGATTAATAAATTCGTCGAACAGGTGCGCGAACTCGGACCGTTGAACTGGAACAATAAAAACGGCGCGGCTGTCGAAACCCCCGTTCTTCAGGAGGCAGCGGTATGAGCAAACCAAAATTCGCAATGTACTGGGCGGCTTCGTGCGGCGGATGTGAAATCGCCGTGCTCAACATCCACGAAAAGATTTTGGATGTGGACGCCAACTTCGATGTGGTCTTTTGGCCCGTTGCCATGGATGCCAAATACAAGGACGTGGAAGCGATGGAGGATGGTTCCATCCTTTTGACCCTCTTCAACGGCGGTATTCGCAACGACGAAAACGAACACGTTGCCAAACTCCTGCGCCGCAAGTCGCAGATTCTGGTCGCGTTCGGTTCCTGCGCCAACGAAGGCTGCGTGCCCGGTCTGGCAAACTTCTCCTCGATCAAAGATGTGGTGGATACGGCGTTCAGCACAATCTCAACCGACAACCCAAATAATATTCGCCCGATGACCGCCTACGATATGCCCGAAGGCACGCTGCATATCCCGACCATGTACCCGGTGCTTAAGACTCTCGACCAGGTGGTGGACGTGGATTACTACATGCCGGGCTGTCCGCCCGAATCGCACCAGATTGCCGCCGTCATCGACCTGGTGATTCAGGTTTTGCAAGGCAAGGCGGAACTTCCGCCCAAGGGCGCGACCATCGGCGCGGGCGGTTCCACCGTCTGCGATGAGTGCGGGCGCAAGCGCAATGTCAAGACCATCAAGGAATTCAACCGCATTCAAATGATACAGCCTGATCCTGAGCTCTGCCTGCTCGAACAGGGCATCCCCTGCAACGGACCCGCCACCCGCAGCGGATGCAACTCCCGCTGTCCGTCGGCTGGGGCGCAGTGTATCGGCTGTTACGGTCCCGCTGAAGGCGTGGTGGATTACGGCGCGAGGTTGGTCTCCGCCTTTGGTTCGGTCATCGACTCGGACGATCCGAAGGAAATCGACCCAATCCTCGACGGGCTGGTCGCTCCCGCAGGGCAGTTTTATCGCTTCAATCTGGCAGGCTCCCTGCTTCGCGCCGCCAAACCAGCCTGGAAATCGGGCGACTAATTTTGGAGGTAGATATGACACAACGAATCACAATTGACCCGATTACCCGCCTCGAAGGGCACGGCAAGATCGAAATCTTCCTCAATGACGACGGCGATGTCGCCAACACCTATTTCCAGATTCCCGAACTGCGCGGCTTCGAGCGTTTTGTTGTCGGTCGTCCCATCGAGGAAATGGCGCTGCTGACCAACCGCATCTGCGGCGTCTGTCCCGAAGCGCATCACATGGCGGCGGCAAAAGCGGCGGATGCCGCCTACAAGGTGGAAGTGCCGCGCACCGGCAAAATGCTGCGCGAACTGCTCTATATGGCGTTTTACGCCACCGACCACACCACCCACTTCTATGCCCTGGCTGGACCAGACTTCATTGTCGGTCCCGATGCCCCCGTCGCCGAACGCAACATCCTCGGCGTCATCCACAAGGTCGGGTTGGAAATCGGCGGCAAGGTCATTCAGATGCGTAAGTTCGGTCACACCGTGGTCGAGATGATCGGCGGGCGCAAGGTACATCCCTGCACCTCCATCCCCGGTGGATTGACCAAAGGCATCACCGAGGAACAACGCAAGGAAATCGAAGAGATGGGACGCTGGGCAATCGAGTTTGCCCAGTTCAGCCTGCAAGCCTTCAATGATATCGTCCTCGGCAACAAAACCTACCTCGACCTGATTCTGGGCGACATCTACACCCACCAGACCTATTACATGGGCATGGTGGATGAGAACAACCACACCAACTTCTACGACGGCAAAGTGCGCGTGGTGGGACCCGATGGCAAGGAACTGGTCAAGTATGCGCCGAATGAATACGCCGACCATATCGCAGAGCACGTCGAACCCTGGACGTATTTGAAATTCCCGTACATGAAGAAGGTTGGCTGGAAGGGCTTTGTGGACGGCGCCGATTCGGGCGTTTACATGGCGACCCCGCTCTCGCGCCTCAACGCCGCTGACGGCTTGGCGACCCCGCGCGCGCAGGAGGAATACGACAAGTTCTACAAGACCCTGGGCGGCAAGCCGGTGCATCAACGCCTGGCAACTCACTGGGCGCGCCTGATCGAGTTGCTCTACGCCGCCGAACGCTGGGTGGAACTGGCAACCGATCCCGAAATCACCTCGCCGGACTATCATGCCATCCCGACCGCCACGCCCACCGAGGGAGTCGGAATCGTCGAAGCCCCGCGCGGCACGCTCACTCATCACTATTGGACGGACGAACGCGGTGTCGTGACAAAAGCCAATCTCGTCGTCGGCACCACCAACAATTACGCGCCCATCACCATGTCCATCAAGAAAGCCGCGTCGAACCTGATCAAGAAGGGCAATGTCAACGAAGGTTTGCTGAACATGGTCGAGATGGCGTTCCGCGCCTACGACCCATGTTTTGGCTGCGCCACCCACTCGCTGCCCGGGCAGATGCCGCTTGAAGTCACCGTTCGCAAGGCGGATGGCGAAGTGTTGGATGTCTTGAAGCAGTTTGTCGATTGAATTTTCTTGCTGTAAAAATCGAACAGAGGGCAGGTAACCCGCGGGTTATCCGCCCTTTTTGTTAATGGAGCCTGCATGTCGTTTGAAAAGATTTTGATGATTGGTTTGGGAAACCCGATTCTGGGCGATGACGGCGTTGGCTGGGTGGTTGCCCGTGAAGCCGAGGAGCGCATCCATCAAGCGGGTGGCAGCATCGAAGTGGATTATCTCTCGCTCGGCGGACTTAGCCTGATGGAGCGCCTGATCGGCTGCAAAAAAGTCATCCTGGTCGACTCGCTGACGACGGGAAAAAATCCGCAGGGCAAAGTCATCACCTTTACGCTGGAGGATTTGGTTGACCTCACCTCGGGACACACCACCGCCGCCCACGATACATCGCTCAAAACAGCATTGGTCGCCGGCAGGCAACTGGGCGCAGACCTGCCCGAAGACAGGGATGTTCATGTCGTGGCAATCGAAGCGCAGCACGTTTTCGAGATTGAAGAGGGGCTGACCCCAGCCATCGCCGCCGCCGTTCCATCGGCTGTTCAACAGGTATTGCGCCTGTTCGAAAACATACAGCAGGGATGATGCCATCGTTGTTATATCGAGGTTTTGTATGGAGTCGAAAAAGTCGAGGATACTGGTTGCAGGCTTGGGGAATCCCAGCCTGGGCGATGACGGCGTTGGCTGGCGGGTGGCGGAGGAGGTCAAAAGCCGGCTGACTCCCGAATGCCTTGTGGATGTGGACTGTCTTTCGGTGGGCGGAGTCAGCCTGATGGAGCATTTCATCGGGTACTGCTGTGTGATTCTGGTCGATGCGTTCACATTGGAGGAGCCAGTGGGCTCGATCCTCATACTGAGACTGGGCGACCTGCCTCATTACTCCGCATTCCATCCCGCCAGCCCGTATGATATTTCTCTGCAATCTGCCATCGAAATGGGCAAGTCGATGGGCGCCGAATTGCCCGATGATGTGACGGTGGTCGGGATTGTCACCAAACGGGTTTCCGAGTTTTGCAGGGAATTATCGCCGCAGGTTGAACAAGCCGTCCCGCAGGCGGCAGGATTTGTCTTCGACCTGCTCAATGAGAAGATGCGGATATTCAGCGGGGCAGGGTGATTTACCCAACCAGGTCCTGATATTCCGCGTGCCGCTGAATGTACCCGTCCACAAACCAGCACAACGCGCGTACCTTCAACCCGTTTTGCCTTGCGTATTCCAGCCCAGCCTTTACCAGCAAGCTGCCAATGCCCTGCCCCTCCAGCGCAGATGGGACGCCGGTGTGGGTGAAAATGATCAATCCATCTCTCAGGTGGTAATTCAGTTCAGCGGTATGCCCTTTGACTTCTACCTCGAAAGATTTCTTTTCCGTATTGTGAATGACCGAAATTTTAGCCTGTTCCATTCGAGTTTCCTTTTTTTCGATTGTACCCGTTAAAATGCGGCTCTTTGCGGGGAGGCAAAAATACGGACATTGACCCGCTTTCCGTTTGCTTTTACAATGTTAAAGATGTTTCCAAAATTCGCAGGTTTTTTTCGCCCCGATCACGACCCCCCGGCGGAATGGCAAAGCGCTTTTTCCATACAGCCCTTTTGTCAATTTGCACGCCTTTCTACACACATGAATTTTGGAGGATAAAATGCCCACTCCCTTTGTTTCCAAACGCGCATCCGTCTATGCCGATGTTCCCGATGAAAAATGGAACGACTGGCGCTGGCAGTTGAGCCACCGCCTGAACAGCGCCGAAGACATCGAAAAGGTCATCAAACTCACCGACAGCGAACGCAAAGCCCTGCAAAAGCAGGATTTGTTCCGCGTGGATGTGACGCCCTATTACATCTCGCTCATCGACCCCGAAGACCCGAACGACCCCGTCCGCAAGCAGATTATTCCCACCTCGGACGAAATGCAAGCCTTCACCGCCATGATGGAAGATTCACTGGCTGAAGACCGCCACTCTCCCGTCCCCGGCTTGGTTCACCGCTACCCCGACCGCGTCCTGATGCTGGTGACGACTCAATGCGCCTCGTACTGCCGCTACTGCACCCGCTCGCGCATTGTCGGCGACCCCGGACAGACCTTCAACCGCCAGGATTTCGAGATGCAAATCGAATACCTCAAGCGGACTCCGCAGGTGCGCGATGTGCTGCTCTCCGGCGGCGACCCGCTGGTGCTGGCTCCCAAGATTTTGGAAGAACTGCTCACCCGCCTGCGCGAGATTCCGCACATCGAGATTGTCCGCATCGGTTCGCGCGTGCCGGTCTTCATGCCCATGCGCGTCACCCAGGAATTGACCGACATGCTCGCCAAATTCCACCCGCTGTGGTTGAATATCCACGTCAACCACCCGAACGAGATTTCGCAGGAACTCGAACAGGCTTGCGACCGCCTGAGCCGCGCCGGTATCCCGCTCGGCAACCAGTCGGTTCTGCTGGCGGGGGTGAACGACTGCGTTCATTTGCAGCGCGACCTGGTTCAAAAACTTGTCCGCATCCGCGTGCGCCCGTACTACCTGTACCAGTGCGACCTGGTGGAAGGCGCGGGACACTTCCGCACCCCGGTGGCGAAGGGCATCGAAATCATCGAAGGCTTGCGCGGGCACACCTCCGGGTATGCCGTGCCGCAGTTCATTGTCGATGCGCCCGGCGGCGGCGGGAAGATTCCCGTCATGCCCAATTACATGTTGAGCATGTCGGATCACAAGATCATTGTCCGCAATTACGAAGGTTATGTGACCACCTACGAGGAACCGACCGAGTACGCGTCGCACAACCCGAAGACGTGCAGGTTCTGCCAGAACAAGAGACTTGAGCCTGGACAGAGCGGCTTGACCGCTCTCTTGGACGGCGAGCAGATGTTCATCAAACCCGAAGGCTTCGACGAACTTCATAACCGCGACGGCATTCAACACCGCCTGAAGGATGAGAGCAAGTGGAAGCCGCTCGGCATCGGTTCGGGCGAGACCGGCTAGGCAGCAAACGTCCCGCAGGTTTTACGAAACTGCAAACTGAATTTCGACCTGCGGGACGTTTTTCAAAATATCGAAGGAGACAAAATGAAAAAAATAATTCAATTGACAGTCATTGTGCTGGCGACGGCGCTATTCATTGGAGCGTGTGTGCCCGCCGCGTCAGAACAGCAGGAGGTTCAGAATACCCCGACTTTGGATTCCCCGTCCCAGATCAATACCGCTGTGGCGCAGACCATCGAGGCGCAGGGGCAGATTGCAACCGCTGTTGCCCTGACCACCGAGGCGCAATACACCGCCACACCCTCCGCCACGCCGTTTACCATCCCCACACTGACTCCCTTCGTTATTTCCACGCCCACCACCAAGCCCAGCGGCGGGAGCAGCGGAGCGCCCGCCAAGGCAGAATATGCCTGTGACATCATCCGCGTGCGTCCGAGCGCCTATACCCAGATCAACCGCGGGCAGAACTTCGATATCAAGATGACCGTTGTCAATCAAGGAACCCGCTCCTGGTATTCGGGCTTTGACCTCAAATATGCCGGCGGTTCAAAAATGACCGCCGTTACCCAGATCGAACTGCCAGCCATGCAGCCGGGCGACAAATACGAGGTAATCCTCGATGCAGTCGCTCCCACGGAATATGGCGACCATACCATGACCTGGACAGTGGAAGGAAGAATTTGCTTCGGGTACGTGACCATTAACGTCAAGTAGCCGGCGATTTGGAGGGATTCATGCTCAAGCGAAATTATCGTATGGCGGCAATTGTTATGGGCGTTGTGTTGCTGCTTGCCTGCGCGCCCATTGTTGCCGCCACCCAGCAGCCAGCCGTCATCCCTCCCACCTTTGACTCATCTTCGTTGAACACCATCATTGCCCAAACGGCGGGAGCCGCTGCCACGCAGACCTTTGCTCTCCAGCCAACGCCCACGCATACGATGACCGTCACCAGGACGCCAACAGAGATTCCGACCTCCACGCCCACCTTCCTGTTTTTGCTTTTTACGCCCACCGTCCCGTCGTCGACCCCGACCCTGGAAATTTCATCCAACCCGTATGCGTGCCGCCTGGTTTCGCAGGACCCAGCGAATGATACTTTTGTTACCAAAGGCGCAGATTTTGCCGTGCTCTGGCGGGTGATGAATGTGGGCGCGAATGCCTGGGATTCGAACAGCATCGATTATCACTACTTTAGCGGTGCGAAATTGCACAAGACCTCCGCGTATGATCTGGCGAACTCCGTCCCAACCGGGGGGCAGGTCGATATCATTGTGAATATGAAGGCGCCAAAAACCGAGGAAACCTACCAGACCACGTGGTCGCTGCGTGTCGGAAAACAGGATTTTTGTAAACTACACCTGACCATCAAAGCTAAATAACTCGAATTCCTTACGACAAAAAATCCCCCGATAAATTTCGGAGGATTTTTTTATGGGGTTATGAAGCGGGCGGGAGCGGCTCGTTGCTGATGGCTGGCTCAGGTTTCTTGCGCAGCGTGAAGAAGCCGACGAGAACGGGGATCAGGATGAAGACGATGGACGCGCACAAAAATACAAGTCCCATCGTCATCGCCGAGGCGGGGTCGCTGCTGCCCATCACATCGATGTCTGCGCCTGGCGTCTGACTGGCAAAGACGGAAATAGAGCCGAAGAAGCACATAAACAAGCCGGGACACCCGCATAACAAAACTGCCGCAACGGTGGCAATGATGCCGATTGTCTTTTTATCCATTTTTTCATCTCCTCATTAAGTTTGTTTCAGTATACAGGAATCGAAAACGGGATGCAAGTTTTCTTTGCATCCCGTTTGACTTAGCCTCTCAACTTTGCGCCGACTTCACGTTCCAGCCGTTTGACGATCTTGTTGCGAATGGCGGCGGCTTCGGAGTCGGTCAGCGTTTTCTCTGCCTGGTAGGTCAGGCTGTACGCCAGCGATTTTTTCCCCGCGCCGATTTTCTCATCGCGGTACACGTCGAAGAGCTTGACCTCGGTGACGGTCTTTCCGCCCGTCTGCCTGATCAATGCTTCGACGACGGCGGCGGACACCGATTCATCCAGAATCAGGGCGATGTCTTCATACATCGGCGGGAACTCGGAGACGGGTTGGATGCCGTAGGACGGGTTCAACGCCCGCAGTTTTTCGAGGTCGAATTCCGCCACGATGACGGGGGCGTCGCCAAACGCGAATTTTTCCTTCGCCAGCGGATGCAGTTCACCGAATGCGCCGACGACTTCGCCGCCGATTTTTACTTCGGCGGATTTGCCAGGGTGCATGTATTCCACGCCGGAGGCGGGGGCGTAGGAAATATCCCTGAAACGCAACCCAGCCAAAAGGAGTTCGACCCGCCCCTTCATGTCGAAGAAGTCAAACGCGGGCGCGTCCTTCACATCCCAAGCTGAAGCAATCCGCGCGCCCGTCAGCGCCATTGCCAGTTTGCGCGGCTCGTTGGGCAAATCATTTTTGATGGGTTCAAACACCGACCCGACCTCGAACATGGCAAGCGATTCGGCTTTGGCGTTTTTCTCCGCCACTTCCAACACCGAGGTCAACAGGCTGCGGCGCAGGACGCTGCGCTCGGGCGCGATGGGGTTCGCCACGCGGACATAATCCGCCGCCGCCGATAACCGCGCCTCGCGTTCGGGCGAGGTCATGCGATAGGTGACGACCTCTTGCAAGCCGATTGCCACCAACAGGTCGCGCAGGTGTTCTTCCCACTCGTGGATGGGGTTGCCGATTTGCGGCGGCAGGGCGTCCGCCATCGTTGTGGTTGGGATGTTTTCGTAGCCGTAGGAACGCGCCACTTCTTCCAGCACATCCGCAAGCCCGACCACGCCTTCGTCGATGTCCATGCGGTGATTTGGGGCGGTCACTTGCAACTTCTCACCTTTTACTTCGCACTTGAACTCAAGGCGGGTGAGCAGCGCGGAAACTTCTTCGAGCGTGAGTTCGATGCCGAGCAGGCGCTTGACATCTTTGGCGCTGACTTCGACCACTGAGTCCTTCGGTTGCAGCGGATACACATCCACCAGTCCGGGCGCGACTTTGCCGTTTGCCCACGCCGCCATGTATTTCAAACCGAGTGTGACGCCATGTTCGGCGACAGCGGGATGAACGCCGCGCGAGAAACGGAACGAGGCTTCGGAAGGCAGGTTATGTTGTTGGGCAGTGCGGCGGATGTTGATGAAGTTCCACGCCGCGCCTTCGAGCAGGATGTTTTTGGTTGTGGCAGTCACTTCGGATTCCATGCCGCCCATCACGCCCGCCAGCGAAAGCGAACCTTTTTCATCGCAGACGAGGACGTTGGACGCGGTGAGCGCGCGCTCCATGCCGTCGAGGGTGGTGAGTTTCTCGCCGTCCTGCGCGGTGCGGGTGATGATTTTGATTTTCTTCCCGTTGGCTCGTTCCGCCAGCACGTCATAGTCGAAGGCGTGCAGCGGTTCGCCGAGTTCGAGCATGGCGTAGTTGGTCGCGTCCACGATGTTGTTGATGGCGCGCATTCCCGCCAGTTTGAGCCGCCGTTGAATCTGGTACGGGCTGGGCTTGATTTTCACGTCGCGGATGAGTCCCACCACAAAGCGCGGATTCATTTCCGGGTTGGTGATTTCGATTTCAACAAGATCAGTTACAGGTTGAACGTTTAACGTTAAACGTTCAACGTCAAACGATTGCCTTCGCAGTTCTCTTCCGAGCAGCGCCGAAAGTTCCCGCGCCACGCCGATGACGTTGGCATTCCGCGCCATGTTGGGGAGGATGGAAACATCGAGCACGGCGTCGCCCATGTAATCGGCGAGGGGCATTCCCACGGGGGCGTCGTCGTCGAGCAGGATGATTCCGTCGTGGTCTTCGGCAATGCCGAGTTCCTTTTCCGAGCAGACCATCGAGTAGGAATCCACGCCGCGAATTTTGGCGCGTTTGAGGGTGGTCAGAACCAGCCCGTCGGCGTGACCGTCATAAATCGTCGCGCCTTCCTTGGCGTACGCCACCTTGATGGGCTTGGGCAGTTTGCCCGTCCCTTTCAAGTGGAAGATGTTGGGCGCGCCCGTCAACACCACCTGTTCCTGCAAACCGTCGTACAAGTCGAGCAGGGTCAACTTGTCGGCGTTGGGGTGCGGCTTCACCTCGCGGATTTCCGCCACGACGATTTTTTCCCGATTCCAGCCGATGCCGTTGGTCTTGAACTCGTGCTTCTCGCCGTCTTTGTACGCGGGCATTTCAAGACCCGCATACAAAATTTCATCCACTTCCAAACCCGCCAGAGTCAGTTTGCGGGCAATGTCTTCGACAGAAAGCCCGTCCAAATCAATGAAGTCTTTTAGCCAGGATATTGGTATTCTCATGATGTCCTCTTCAAAATCAGGTAAACAGGTACGAGGTAATTAGGTAAACAGGTAATTAGGTGGGAGCGATTAGGATTCAGGGAAGTTGGTGTTGATAGCATAGTCTGGAGTAACTTCTCGAAGTTGATGATTTGCGCCAGGTTCGGATGCTCCGCGTTTGCTTTCTTTGAGAAAGGCGATGTAGCCGCTTATCATTCTTCTCAACTCCGCAATCTGACCATTGAGCCGTTTATAGGTTTCATCGTCGAAATAATCAAGTTGACGGGCAAGGGTCAGATGGCTGAAAGTTTCTTCGAGGGAGCCTCGCGCAATGTAGCAAAAGCGGATGCTTTCCTGAAAATAAAACCTTCCATACCCTTCAGCAATATTGGCAGGAATACTTTGCACAGAACGCCGCAACTGGTCAACCAAAGCCCATTTTTCCTGAGCGGGCAATTTCGGCAGAATGGTTTTACAGACTTCAACAGAAAACGCCAGCGACTTTTGCCAAACCAGCAACGTCTCCAAACCTTTATCTCCTGTCATACCAACCTCCTTCTTCCTAATCACCTAATCACCTAATTGCCTAATTGCCTAATCACCTAATTCCTAAAACTGCTCCAAAAACCGCACATCGTTGCCCCAGAAATAACGGATGTCGGTGATTTTATTTCTCAGCATCAACTGCCGTTCGGGACCCATGCCGAAGGCGAAGCCTGTGTAACGTCTGGGGTCGTAGCCGCCGTTTTGCAAAACATTCGGGTGAACCATGCCGCAGCCGAGAATCTCCAGCCAGCCAGAGGTCTTGCAGACGTTACAGCCCTTGCCGCCGCAGACGAAACATTCCACGTCCATTTCGGCGCTCGGCTCGGTGAAGGGGAAGTACGAGGCGCGGAAGCGAACCCGCGCGTGCGCCCCAAACATGCGCCGCGCAAAATCGGTCAGCGTGCCTTTCAGGTCGGCGAAGGTGATTCCCTCGCCCACCGCCAGCCCTTCCACCTGGTTGAATTGAATCTCGGAACGCGCCGTAATCTGCTCGTAGCGATAGCACATGCCGGGCAAGGCAATGCGGATAGGCGGCGGATTCTGCGGGTCCGTGGCGGCAGCCTCACGCATCGCGCGGACTTGCCCCGGCGATGTGTGGGTGCGCATCAAAATCGGATTGTCGCCGCGCCCCTCCGCCTCGATGAAAAAAGTATCCTGCATGTCGCGGGCGGGGTGGTGCAGCGGGAAGTTGAGCGCCTGAAAATTCATCTCGTCGCTTTCGACTTCGCGCGAGGTGTACACCTGAAAACCCATCTCCGCGAGGATGGACAGCACGCGCCGCAACTGCTGGGTGGATGGGTGCAGCCGCCCGATGTTGATTTCGCGCCCCGGCAGGGTGATGTCCAATTTTTCTTCGGCGAGGGATTTTGCCAACGTGGCTTGCTTCACCGCTGCGGATTTTTCCTCCAGCGCGGCTTCGAGCGCCACCTTGACCTTGTTCGCTGCCGACCCGACGGCTGGTTTCTCCTCCTTTGAGAGTTTTCCCAACCCGGAAAAGACCTGCATCAGCGGGGAACTGCGTCCCAAATTCGCCACCCGCCACGCATCCAGCGCAGACTGGTCGCCGACTGCCGCCAAACTTTCCAAAGCAGATTTTTCGATTTCGTTCAATTGATCCAACATACAGCCTCCGTTTTCGGTAGGGGCGGAGCACTGCTCCGCCCCTACGCATAATACAAACAAAATCCTCCCGTCCACAATGGGACGGGAGGGAAGTTTCCCGTGGTACCACCCACATTCATTGCCCTGAGCATGGTCGAAGGGCAATGCGCTTTACGCCGACAATCATCGGCTTCCCAATAACGCAGGGATTGCGTTCCAAACTACTGACGTTCAACCTGTACCGTTTAACGTGTTGACTTGGAAGGCTCGAGAGGGAACTTCAACGGGGTTCGGTCGGGCGCAATCTCACCGCTTGCCTTGCGCGTCTCTGACGGCTTCTGCCTGTCTACTTTCCTCTGTCACTGCCTTTTTAGGCTCGCCTGTTGCGCTTATTATCTGCGGAATCGGGGGGATGTCAAGGTGTGCGCCAGGTTTTGAGCAGGCTCACAAGGAACAGAATAAATCCCAGCGGGGTGGCGATGAGATACAGAATCCAGTTGGTTTTCCATTGCCAATTCAAGGTCAGGGCGGCGGCGTAGATGGCGATGGCGGTTAGCGGCATGGCAAGCAGGCTGAGATAGTGGAACGGGCGCGGTGGATGGGTCAAAGCAGAGAGCAACGATTCGCCCTGTTCTTTCTCTCTGTTCTTTCGCAAGCCGAGATAAATCAACCCAAGCAGGATGGGCAAAATGAAAATTGCCACAGGCGCGGCGGGAACGGCGACCAGGAAAAAGTAAAGCGCAAACAAGCCATAGATAATTCCCTTCACCCAGCGGTTGGGGGTGAAGGTTTCGGATGCGCTCCAGTTTGCCAACCAAAACGCGATGATGACCAGCATTGATGTGGTCATTGCAAAGGTGGAAAATTCGACCAGTGTTGCCGTTCCGCTGTCGGGTTCAGTCCACCACGAAATCGCCCAAAGCCCGTATCCAGTTCCGATGGCAACAGCCAGTTTCAGGGTTGGCAGCGGAGAGGGTTCGGATAATCTTCGGCGCAGGGCATACCATCCAATCCAAACCGTGATCAATGCGTGCCAGGCAAGCCCCGTGAAGGAAATCGAAAGTGGAAGCATCTCATATGTTGTCTGCACGACGATTCCCTCCGCCATCCAACCGAATGCCGCGCCCGCCAAAAACAGCGCCCAGTGGTCGGCGATTCTAAAGCAGGTAACGAGGTGCAGAAACACAAAAGCCAGCAGGGAATAAGCGACCCAGGCGCTGACCCAATTGGCGAGAGAATCGTCGGGGCGGGTGCGCGCCCAAAACATGTGTTCAGAAAAGAAGACGAAGATATACCCGGTGGAAAGAATGAGCAGGGCGTTTTTGAGGGGTTTCATGGGTGGATTGCAAAATGGCAGTCCGAGAAAATTCGATGAAGATTCGACAAAAGGTTTGGTCGCCATTTTCAGTGAACGCGTTTATGCCAAGCCCGCCTTTGACCATCCCAGACGCAAAATTGGGTTTTCGAATGCCGCAATATTTCTACTTTGGGCTAGGGGTGAACAGGTGGCTAGCCCGTTCTTGGCAGGCTTATTCTTCGAGCCTTGTGGATAGGAGTTCGATAATGCGTTCAGTGCGCGCGCTCCGTCCGTCAGCGTTCATGTGATAAACCGTATCATAAAAGTAGCTGTCGTCAAAAATAAAGTCTTGCGGTGTGCCCAGGATGGGCATTTTAGAATTGTTTTGGAATGCTTCGTATGTATTGTTGATTTCTTTTTGATTTATAGCGTAAAAACTGGCAGGGACGCCTGGAAACATAAGAAATACTTGTGCGTTCCGTTCTTTACATGCTTGATAAAAAGAGTGTAGCAGAAGCGCTTTCGCCATCAAGTCTTGCGGCTCAACCGCTTGAAGAAGCCCATCTATTTTTGCGTTATTGGGCTGGTTGAGATGTCCGATAAAATCCCCTCTCTGGTTGAAGTTTTTACGATTATAGATGCTGTTTCCGTCCAGCCCCCATCTGGGAATGCCCAGGTACCATATTATATCGTTTTCGACCAACTGTAAATTTCTTTTTGCGATGGTTGCTCTATCGACTGTGTCGATGGCAGAAATACATTCAGCGCAGTATCTATGCGCGTTTGCAAGCATCTCAGCCTGACCATCAAGTTGGATGGTGTACTCGGGCGAAACAATAATAATATCGCCGCTCGCTGCCGACTCTTGCATCTCCTTCAGCATAAATTCCAACCCCAGTCCAGCGTGTAAACCAATGTTAATTGTGGGAATTTTGAAGCGCTGTTCGATTTTCTGGCTGTCGATGCTGAAAGCAACATTGGAGCCGCCCACCAGGATAATTCTAGGGGATTTTGTTGTTTGAAGCAGCGTATATTTGTCTTTGGTCGCCGCCATGTAATGATTTGAGTTGCGCGGAAGAAGCGTAACAGCTCCGGTCGACACAATTATCATCACCAAGAACAATACAACTGCCTTATAAAAAAACCTGACCATTATTAATGCATCCTCGTTAGAATTGAAAATAAATAAAATCAGTCGCAGTGGCGTAGATTCTCCCAAAAAACAGGATAAACGCAAGAATTCCTGTGTACAGTGTCCATCTCAGTGCAAGAGGTTTGCGCGCCAATGTTGCCCTGAGCGGCATCTGCTCTTGAAAATAATGCACTGCCCCCATTAGGGCAATTGCTATCATGGTAATCAACAGTTCATAATCGGCGGACAGGTTATGAACAACTTCGTAAATTGCTGGAAAGTCGGTCCAGCCTGTAAACACATTGCGGGCAATATGGAATGCGGCTTCAAGCGAAGGCGCCCTGAAAAATATCCAGGCGTATCCAACGCAGACGAAGATGAACAACCTTTGCAGCGTATCTGTGACCCATTTGGGCAGTACGCTTCGATTTGACGGGGAAGGCTGGGCGGTTGTCCATGACTTGATCTGGTTTTCAATCACGATATAAAGACCATGAATTCCGCCCCAGAGTACGAAAGTCCATTGAGCGCCGTGCCACAAACCGCTGATCAACATGGTGATAATGGGCGGAATAATGTCCACCACCCATGAAGGCAGTGTTTTTTTCAGGAGAAAGCTCCTGCGCATGGGGAAGAAAACGTAATCCCTGAACCAGGCAGACAGGGAAATGTGCCAGCGATTCCAGAATTCCGAGAAGGAAAGCGCTAGGTAGGGTCTTTTGAAGTTGTTCATCAATTTGAAGCCCATGACCTGTGCCGCGCCGATTGCGATGTCACTGTAGCCCGAGAAGTCACAAAAGATTTGAATGGAAAAGCATAACGTGGCAAAAGCCATTTCCGGTCCCGAGTGCTGGCTGAAATTTTGATAGTACCTGTCTGTAATCGGAGCCAGACGGTCTGCGATGACAACCTTTTTGTACAGCCCCCAGATCATTAACTTTAGCCCGTCGGTAACCCTTTGATAATCGAAAAAATGTTCCTCGTAGAATTGGTGCAGTATGTTCTGGGGACGTTCAATTGGTCCCGCCACTAGTTGTGGATAGAACAAAACGTAGAGGGCGTAAATGCCAAAATTTCTTTCCGCCTTTTGTTTTCCCCTGTAGACTTCAATGGTGTAACTCATCGCTTGGAATGTGTGGAAAGACAATCCGATGGGGAGGACGATGTTCAGCGCCTGAATCGAATAATTCCACCCGATCATGTCCGCCACCAGGTTGATGTTTTCCGTGAAAAAATTAAAATATTTAAAGAAGGCAAGAAAGCCCACGTTGACAATCAGGCTCAGAATAAGGTAGTTCTTTCTTCTGCGGGTATCGTTTTCGTTTTCGATCCAGCGTCCTGCAAAAAAATCCACGATGATCGTCGCGCCCAGTATCAAAATATAGGACGGGATGAACATCATATAGAAAATCGCGCTTGCTGACAGCAGGAGCGCCCACCGATATTTGTGCGGGAGCAAAAAATACAGGGTGGTGACGACTGGAAAGAATATCAAAAACTCGAATGAATTGAAAAGCATTACGTCTTTTCCTTGCGGTAATTTGGCGTATTTATTATCTGGCGTCCCTTTGGGAATAATAGACCCTATTCATAATCGTCAAAACTTTTGTGAACGCAGAAAAGGATCGGCGCGACAAAGAATTTCCACCTTTGCGCTTTTCGGGGGGATACGAAATAAATCTTCATACATGCCTTAATAAATATTACCATACTCTTTTCTTTCCCCGTGTTCTACTGCGTCTTGCTTTACCCCGCGTTTAATTCTTGTCTTTCGCCCAAAGCCTTCAAGTTATCCATAGTTTATGTTACGAATAAAGCGGCAGAATATAAGTAGCGCGTCTCGTAATAAAAAAGGGACGGTCTGAGGGAGACAGACCGTCCCAATTACTAATCCCTAATCCCCAATTCCCTAAAGCTTCGCAAACCTGCTCACCACCTTCGCCGCGGATGCGGGTCTTTCCATCACGCCGCCTTGATGAATGAAGATGGGCGTGCCTTCCTTGGCATAGGCGAAGTCCACGAAAGCCTGACCGGTGATAAAGCGGATGCCATCGATGGCGCAGGAGGTGACGACGCCGATCCGCTCGCCGTCCGCGTTAACCACGGGGTCGCCGTTGTGTGCCATGCGGACGCGCTGTTCGTCGAAGGTAAAGCGGATGACCACGCCCTTGCGTTCTTTTTCGCGGGCGATGTAGGCGTCGCGTCCGATGAAGTAGGGTTTGTATACTTTCACATACGAACCGAATCCGCCTTCTGCGACTCCCAAGTCACGGCTTTCGAATTTACCCGACCCAAGCCCCATCTCGTGCCCGTAGAGCGGCAGTCCCGCTTCGGTGCGGAGCGAGTCGCGCGCGCCCAAGCCAATCGGTTTGACGCCGAAGGATTCGCCTGCTTTCAATACCGCATTCCAAAAGTCAACCGCTTGTTCAGGGTGGACGAACAACTCGAACGCCATTTTTTCGCCGGTGTAACCCGTGCGCGAGACGATCAAATCGAAACCGCCGATCACCGCGTCGCACAACTCGGTGCGCTTCAACTTCATTACTTTTGTGCGCGTTTCTGTGTCTGCGCCCATCGCCAGCAGGACGTCACGCGAACGCGGACCTTGCAGGGCAATATCCACCCGCATGTCAGAACCAGCTTGCGGGTCGCGCAGGTTGCGGATTTCCGCCTCGTAGCCGAATGTCCGCGCCCAGGGTCGCCCGTTATCGATCTTCACTTTGCCGTCGCGCACGCTTTCGAGCCAGGTGCGATCCTTGTCGTCGTTCGATGCATTGACCACCACCAGGAAATTCTCTGCGCCGCGGCGATAGATGAGCGTGTCGTCGATCACATCCGCATCGGGGGTGAGGAAGTGCGAGTAAAGCGACTCGCCGGGCTGCAATCCGCCGCAGTCGTTGCCGCAGACCGTGTCTAGGAACGAAGCCGCATCTGCGCCGCGCACGTCGTACACGCCCATGTGCGAGACATCGAACAAGCCCGCCGCCTGCCGCGTGGCAAGGTGCTCCTCGAAAATTCCCGAATATTGCACGGGCATTTCCCAGCCTGCGAACGGAACCATTCTGCCGCCCAAATCGCGGTGGGCTTGATTCAGCGCCGTCTTCTTGAGTTCGCCTTCGGATTCATTCCAGGCGAAGGACGGAAGCGCTTCTTTTTCTGCCGATGAGTTGATGCCCACGAACCAGGGCTTGTCCACGCTGACAGTTTTTGCGCGCTGCGGCAGGACACTCGGCTTGACATTTTTCTTCTTCAAATCTGCCACCACAAACGAGCCGGGCATTCGCGATGCGCTGAAATCTTTTTCGCCGTTCAGGCTGAATGACATGTAGCCGTCGGATAAATCGCGCAGCCACGTGCCGACAATTCCCGCTTTGGCGGGCGGAACTTCGAGCTGGTATTTGTTCGCGCTGAGGTTGGTCAACACGCATTGAACCGCACCCTTGGGCGTGGCAATCGTCGCCGCTGCAGATTTATTCTTTTTCAACGCAGACATGTCGCAGGAGGTGGCGTAGTCGAGCACCTGCCGCACGCGCTGTCCGCTCAACTCGAAGGCGCCGCTCTTGCTGGTGTCGTCGATGAAATGGAAATGCGGATATTTGCTGGTCTCGTATTCGAAGTCGATACCTGCAGATTCAGCCATTTTGCGAATCTTCAACTTGGCGGCGTTCAACGCCTTGAAGTCGATCTTGGCGCGGCGCTGTTTGCCTTTCTTGACCGTGTCCACCGAATGCGGCGCGCAGGCTTCGATCACGTCTGCCATCACATCGGCGAGGGCGCGGGTGGTCTTTTCGTTGAATCCGCGCTGGGTGATCCACGGCGTTCCCAGGCGAATGCCCGACGGGTCGGCGGAATTCTTGTCGCCGGGGATGGTGTTGCGGTTGACCACCACGCCGACGATGTCGAGGATGCGGGCGGCTTGATCTCCGCTGAGTTTGGTTCCATCCGCGCCGACCACCGAGGTCACATCCACGTTCAGCATGTGACAATTCGTCCCGCCAAACGGCACGCGGAATCCGCGCTTGGTGAACTGGTCAGCCATTGCCGCCGCGTTCTTGATGGTCTGCTCTTGCAACTTCTTGAACTGTTTGGTCTGCGCCAGTTTGAATGCCACCGCCAGCCCCGCAAATACGTTGACATGCGGTCCGCCCTGTTCGCCGGGGAAGACGGCTTTGTCGATCTTTTTCGCGATGTCGGGATAGGTGGTCATCAACACTGCGCCGCGCGGACCGTCGAGCGACTTGTGGGTCGTAGACATGATCACGTGGGCATAGCCAATCGGCGAAGGCACAACACCCGCCGCCACCAGCCCGCCGATGTGCGAGATGTCGGTCAGCAGGTACGCGCCCACTTCGTCGGCGATCTCGCGGAATTTCTTCCAGTCGGGAATCCACGAATAGGATGAGTAACCCGCAATCAGCATCTTTGGCTTGTGTTCCAAAGCCAGCGCGCGGATGGCTTCGTAGTCGAGTTTTTCATTTTCGTCGATGGTGTACGGAACCGACTTGAACCACTTGCCGCTGCGGTTGACCGACGACCCGTGTGAGAGGTGTCCGCCGTGCAGCAGGTTGAGCCCCATGACGGTGTCGCCCAGCGTTAACAATGCCTGATAAACCGCATTGTTGGCAGGTCCGCCCGAAAGCGCCTGCACGTTGACAAAGATTTGGTCGGCGGTGTAGCCGTTCGCCGCAAAAGTCTCTGCGGCGCGCCGCCGCGCCAACGACTCGGCAACATCGGCATATTCCACGCCCTTGTAATAGCGCGGGTCGCCGCTGCGACGGTAATGTCCCAGGCGGGCGGGGTAATCGAGGATTTCGTCCTCGGTCATCCAACGGGACTCTTCGTCGGGGTAGCCTTCGGCGTAAATGTTTTGGAAGGCGGAAGCCAGCGTCTCGCGCACTGCCATGGGCGCGGTCGATTCGCTGGGGATCAGAATTAACTTGCGAGCCTGACGCTCCGCTTCGAGTTGTGCCAATTCGAAAACGTCGGGGTCGACTTCGGCTAAATCGCCGCGAAACAAAAAATCGGACATCGTGAATCTCCTTGAGTGAAATGAATCAGGGGTCGTGTTTTGCACGAATATTTATTTGTCAGACAACTTATATTGTAGGACGGGAAGGGGCGAAGGTCAAGTAGGAAAAGGTAGGGAATTTATCTTAAAAATACACAGCCCTGTTTCACACAATTTCTTTATAAGTCGGTCATATCCCGATTACACGCCCAGCATATCATGTATGAAGGTTGGAGGCGCTCCAGCCAGACTATGAAAAAAGAGGTGTAAAACATGAAAAAGAAAATCTCAATCGTACTCGGCGGATTGCTGGCGATTGCAGTATTGTTCGGCGCGGCAAGCGTAACCACGGCATACGCGCAGGATGATACGCCCGCCACCCCGTCTGCCGGGCAACCGGGTGACCGCCCCGACCACGGCGGAAAACGCGGCATGGGCGAAGCGGAATTGAACGCCGCTGCCGAAGTCCTCGGCATGACCGCCGATGAACTTTCCGCCGCGCTGGAAGAAGGCAAGACGCTGGATGACCTGGCAACTGCCGCCGGCGTGGATATTCAGGATGTGAAGGATGCCATCAGCGCCGTCCATGCGGAAGAGATGAAGGCAGGCATTGCCGCCGCTGTCGCCGATGGCAGCATGTCTCAGGAAAAAGCGGACTGGCTGTTGGAAGGACTCGCAAAGGGCTTCCTCGATGGTCATGGCTTTGGGTTGGGCGGACCGCGCGGTGGCAGGGGCGTTCCCCCCACGCAAACCGCCGACCAGTAAACCTTGTCGATCATCGAAACAAATGTCCCGAGGGTTTTGCCGCCCGCATGATAAAAACCAACCCTCGAGACGACATCTGATAAACACTTTCCTCCCTAAAAGAAAGGAGGTGTAACAAAGGCAGGTGAAGGCTGGCTCCCTTTTACCTGCCTGTTTTGAATCGAACTTGTATTGATTTCACCATAGAAAAACGATACACTATACTCATGATAACCCCATCGAAAACAGGACAACTCAAAGATCTCGAAGGACGTCACAAGTCGCTTTTGCGTCTTGTGGAATTGAGCGTTACCCTAAACTCGACCCTCGACCTCGATGAGTTGCTGCAACTGATCACCACTACCGCCGCCGATCTGCTGGGCTGCGAAGCGGCGTCCATTTTATTGTATGACGAGCAGAATCCGCGCCTGTATTTTGCGGCAGCCACCGGGTCGGACCCTGCGCAGTTGGCGGAAATTCCCGTCCCCATCGACAGCAGCCTGGCGGGAACCATTTTTCGCACGAACCAGCCCATTATCCTGAATAATGCGGGGCAGGACCCGCGCCATTATTCCCTGGTTGCCGACCATATCAAATTCAAGGTCGGCTCTATTTTAGGCGTGCCGATGCCCATCAAGGAGCGGACGATGGGCGTGTTGGAGGCGGTCAACAAGCGCGAGGGCGAATTCACTCCCGGCGATGTTGCGATTCTATCCGTGATTGCCGCACATGCCGCAATCGCCATCAATAACGCGCGGATGCTGCGGGCGACCCAACAGGCGCTGGAAAAGGTGAAGGTTACCAATCAGATTAAAAGTAATTTCCTGGCGCTGGCATCTCATGAATTGCGGACTCCGTTGAGCGTCATTATGGGGTACGCTTCATTCCTGCAGGGCGGGGTCAGCGGCGAGGCAACCGGGCACGTCAATCATGTGATGGGCGCGGCGGCGCAAATGCGTTCGATCCTCGACCAGATGAATAACCTGACATTGCTGCAATCCGATGAGATGGAAATGCGGCGGATGCGGATTTCCATCCAGAGCGTTTTGAACTTTGCCATCGACGAGATCAAATACTCGGCTGCGCGGCGGGATATGCAGTTATCGCTGCATCTTCCCGACGACCCGATTTATGTAAATGTAGACGCGGAGAAGACCGCGCTGGCGTTTGTCAACCTGCTTAATAATGCCGTGCGTTTCTCGACGGAGGGAAGTGAAATTACGCTTGGCGTTCTGCGGCAGGAAAAAGATGTCCTGGTCTGGGTGCAGGATCGCGGCATCGGCATCCCGGTGGATAAGCTGCAAAAGGTTTTCGAGGAGTTTTATCAGATCGAGCCGCCGCATACCCGCCGTTATGGGGGATTGGGAATCGGGCTGACCATTGCAAAGGGTTTGATCGAGGCGCAGGGCGGGAGCATTTGGGCTGAGTCGACAGGCGAAGGTCGCGGCTCCACTTTCAAGGTAAAACTACGGATTGCCCAGTAACCCTCTACGAGATTGTCTCGCGTAACTTGTGCGCCAGCTTCCCAAAGCGGGGCGTGTAACGTATATCATCGTTACGCGGGCGGGGCAGGTCAACCTTTATTTCCAGTTTTATTTTGCCGGGACGCTGGGTCAGCACGAAGACACGATCCGCCAGGAACAGGGACTCATTGATGGAGTGCGTCACCATGATGACCGTCTTTTGCTTTGCCTGCCAGATGCGCGAAAGTTCCACCCACATGCGCTCGCGGGTCATCGCATCGAGTGAGGCAAAAGGCTCGTCGAGCAGGAGCAGGTCGGGGTCATGAACCAGGGCGCGGGCGATCCCCACCCGCTGCGCCATTCCACCGGACAATTCACGGGGCAGCGAAGATTCGAAACCATTCAAGCCAACCAGGTCGATCATTTCCCGCACTTTTTCCCGAGCCGCAGATTCATCCATGCCTGCAAGTTCGAGCGGCAGTTTGATGTTGTCCATCACCGTGCGCCAGGGCATGAGATGCGCCTGTTGAAAGACCATGCCGATTCCGGGCTGATGGTTGTTGGCGAAGTCCACCCGCCCCGATGACGGATTCAACAACCCAGCCAGGGTTCGCAGCAGGGTGGTCTTGCCCGAACCCGACGGTCCGAGGAAGCAGATGAAATCGCGCGGGCAAACCTCGAATGAAATATCGTCGAGCGCGCATAATCCGCCGTTATTGTCGGGGAAAACAACGGAGAGGTTTTTTACAGTGAGAATGGGAGGAGTTTTCATGGGTATCTTTTACGGGGTACGTGGTGCGTGTTCCGTAAAAGATGAAACGAAACACGCACCACGCTACAAATTACGGCACGAACTCGTTGGTGAAGGCTTTGCTCAAATCCATTTTTTCTGTGATCAAACCCATCTCCAGCAGAATGTCCTGCATGTTTTCCCATGCCTGCGGGTCCGAGTATCCGAGGCGGTCGGCTTTCCACATCTCTGCGGAAGTGGCAAGGACTTCCTTTTGCACAGCCTGGTCGAGGTCGGCAAGGTTCGGAATGTGTTTTGCGCTCAACGCATAGACTTCATCGGGATGTTCGATGGTGTACTGCATTCCCTTGATAAAGGCTGAGACGAATGCCCGCACCAATTCGGGGTCATCAGCAATGATCTTCTCGCTGGCAAGCACGCCGTTTGCCGCCAGGTTGGCATAATCGGCGACGCGTAGTTCGGTGACATCGATACCTTGCGCCTTCAATTGGATCGGCTCATTGGCGGCATAACCGACCACCACTTCCTGCTGGTCGGTGGCGAGGACTTCGACCTGATTGAAGCCAACGGATTCCAGTTGAACATCCGATTCCTTCAACCCTGCTGAAAATAACAGGGCGCGCAAGCCAATGTAATTTGCGCCGAACAAGCCCGGCAACCCAATGCGTCTGCCTTTGAGGTCCTGCGGCGACGCGATTCCCAACCCGCCTTTCGAGACAACCGAGATGGGATATTTTTGATACCAGGCGGCGACATAGGTCACGGGGATTCCCTGAGAACGCGCCAGCAAAACCTGCTCGCCGGAGACCACCGCAAAGGGCAGTTCGCCAGCGCCGACCAATTTCACGCCGTCGGTCTCGAATGAATAGTCGAACTCCACTTCCATGCCAGCCTCTTCGAAAAATCCCTTTTCGACGGCGGCATACAGGGGGGCAAATTGGATATTGGCAATGTAGCCCAGCGGCAGGCGGATTTTGGTCAACGTGTCTGCTTTGGGCTGCGAAGCGCCGCAAGCCGAAAGGGCAAGCGCCAGGACAAGTATGAGCGGGATGATTATTTTTTTCAACATTGAAATTCTCCTTTTGAAGTGCGTCCCTCGGCTGTGCTCAGGACGCGGTTTGTTGCCATTTCAAAAATCTTTTTTCCAGCAGTGTGACGATTCCGTACAACGCCAGCGCGAGCGCGACCAGCATGATGACTGCGACAAAGACCATCGACGTGTCGTATTGAAAATCGCCGATTTTCAACAAAAAACCGAGTCCCGCTTTTGCATCCACCAATTCGCCGACGATTGCCCCGATGACCGAGAGGGTCGCGCCCACCCGCAGTCCGCCCAACAGCACGGGCAGCGAAGCGGGTACTTCCAGTTTGAACATGACCTGCCAGCGTGTGGCGCGCAGGGAATTCATCATGTCGTAGAGCGCGGGCGATACGGCGCGCACGCCCACAACCGTATTCACCAACACCGGGAAAAATACAATCAGGGCGCAGATGATAATTTTGGAGATGATTCCGTGACCAAGCCAAATGACCAGCAGGGGGGCAATGGCTACGATGGGAATTGCCTGGCTTGCCACAAGGTAGGGTGCGAGGATTTTTTCCAGCGAACGGGATTTGGCGACGCTGTATCCGATCACCGTGGCAAGTGTCACACCAAGCAACAGCCCCAGCAGCACCTCCAGCAGGGTGACGCCGGTGTGATACAGCAGGCTTCCGTCTGCAAGCGATTCGACCAGGCGTTTCCCGACATCCAGCGGGGAAGGCAGGATGAAGCGCGGAAGTCCGCTCAGGCGCACGAAGTATTCCCAGGCAAAGACGCCGAGGAGGATGGATAAAATCCCAAGCCAGCGGGAGATCGATTTTTTCATGAAATTCTCTCGTAGGGGCAATCACCCCTACAGAATAAAAAACGCCTCGCAAGAATAAACTGCGGGGCGTGAAAGCAGGCGCGGGTCAAGCCCCAGGCGGAATCAGTTTCTTGAAAAAAAATCCCGAAAACAGAGGCTGTTTCCGGGACATGAATCCGCGCAGGGACCCTACGGTCCTGACGTGATTACCTTCTACTATCCAGACTATACTGTCGGCTTCGGAATTACACCGAATCATGCCCGCTTTTTGCGGTACCCATTTCCCAAAGGGGAAATTGTCACTGCCCAAAGAGGCTCGTGGGCTTTACCACCGATCGGGAATTCAAATGCGCATGGCGCAAATGTCACCCTGCCCCGAAGGTTATATTCGATTGTGTCGGAGGTTGTTATGCTTTGACGATGCAGTCCACAGGGCAGACTTCAACGCACTTGGGGGCATCGAAGTGACCTTCGCACTCAACACAGGTGGCGGCGTCGATGACGTAGATGTCGCCGTCGGTGATGGAGTTGGTGGGGCATTCGGGCAGGCAAGCGCCGCAAGCAATACAATCTTCATTGATTTTCATAGCCATGGTATATGTTCTCCTTGATTATTTATCTTGATTACTGACTTTGCAGATTCTAACATACTGCGGATTAAAGATACTAGATAGATGTGGTCTGGTTTAGTGACAAATGTCACCGGTTTGGGAGATTTTGTCACGGGAGGATGGTGTAATAAAATGAATAAGACAAAATGGTTTGGGTCTTAATTTGCATGGTTGCCGTGAAAGCAGTATAATTCACTAGCGATGTCGATCCTCTCTTTTCGCGATGCCTCTACTGCCGACCTGTATCATGGAAGAAATACCACTCGCGTGCGGCGCTTTCCAAATGATGTTTTGAAAATTGCCTTGCGTAAGCTGGATATTTTGAACGCAGCCCATAAACTCGATGACTTGCGTTCCCCGCCCGCCAATCGTCTTGAATCCCTGAAAGGTGATCTGGCTGGATACCACAGTATTCGTGTCAATGACCAATGGCGTATCATCTTCCGTTGGGAAGATGGCGCGAAAGATGTTTCGCTGATCGATTATCACTAGGAGAATCGATGATTCCTGAAAACCGTATTCCCACCCACCCGGGCGAAGTGTTGCTTGAAGAATTCCTAATTCCGCTGGGGATGTCGCAGGTTGCATTTGCGGCACATCTTGGCGTGCCAGTTCAGCGTATCAATGAGATCGTGCGCGGCAAGCGTGGAATCACACCCGAATCTGCATGGTTGTTTGCGCAGGCATTTGAAACCTCTCCCGAGTTATGGTTGAACCTGCAAGCGAGTTACGATTTGGCGCTTGTGCGCCCAAAGCGAAAAATTTCAAGAATTCCCATTCCCGCTTAAATCCATTTTCACGAAATCTACAAAGGAGACGGCCGCTTTGCAAGTGACCGTCTCCTTTGTTTTATTTCAACTGCGACTTGATCTTCTCAGCCGTATCTTTATACCCATCCAACTTCTCGCGTTCCTTTGCAACCAGCGCGGCGGGAGCTTTATTGGCGAAATCGCCGGAGAGGAGTTTTTCCAGCCGCTCGATGTGGGATTGGGCTTCCTTCAATTCCTTTTCGAGGCGCG